>Ga0123353_10003626_pt1 | contig 19570 bp, 14 predicted proteins | sample TergutLab28metaG_3_FD_92763 | JGI IMG/M metagenome (GOLD analysis project Ga0123353, IMG submission 92763) | Labiotermes labralis P3 segment gut microbial communities from Petit-Saut dam, French Guiana - Lab288 P3 | ecosystem: Host-associated > Arthropoda: Insects > Digestive system > Gut ... | reverse complement strand
ATGCAAAGACGATGCGCACATAAAACCTCCGTGTTTTGGGGGAAAATAACAAAATGGCACAATGCCAACAGAAGGAATACGGTTCAAAAAGCAATTTGTATGGAAAAAAAACTTGAAGGTTGCGTGCAACCTCCCCTTGAATAGGCACTGGAAAACGATATACTGCTGGAACTCATGGATGTGGAGACCTTTTTGACCAACTGTCAGTCCCAGTTGGGATACACTTTTCGGAATCTGACTTTGTTGCGTAACGCTCTGACTCACGCATCAGGGGCGGATACGCCAGCGCAGTCGAACGAACGGATGGAATTTCTCGGCGATGCCGTCCTCGGTTATGTGATCTGCGACTATCTCTACGAAAGATTGCCGAACACAGCCGAAGGAGATATGACGAAAGTGAAATCGTCTGTGGTGAGCCGATTCGCATGTCAGAAAATCTGCAAGCAACTCGGCTTGGACAAATTCTTGATTTTAGGTCGCGGACTCGGACGCGGCAATCGGGTTCCTGACTCGATCTTTGCAAACATGCTCGAAGCCTTCATTGCTGCCGTGTATCTCGATGGCGGCATGGAAGAGGCACGAAAGTTCGTTCACAGGGTTTTTCAGGAGGAAATCGACGAGACATTGAAAAACAGTGATGCTCATAATTATAAATCGGTCTTACAGCAATTTTGTCAGAAACACGAAGGGCACACGCCGGAGTACAAGGTTTTGGACGTTCAGGGACCGGCGCACCGCAAGACGTTCAATGTACAGGTTCGAGTAGGCAGTCGAGGTTTTCCGCCAGCGTGGGGTGTTACGAAAAAGGAAGCCGAACAGCGGGCGGCAGAAAACGCCCTCGCCGTACTGCACGAGTTGCCCATACCGTATGTGCAGTGAAAAAGCGACTCATGTAAAACGGTCATGTTCCCCTGTTTTTTCCCCGAAAAGCGTGCTAGAATTCCATAGTATAGAATGCCAAGGTGAGGAATTTCATTGTCCCTATGAAGATCACCGGGAAAACTCTAAAAAAGCAACAAATGAAAACACATCATTTCCGATTCTGGGTACTGGCTGTACTCTCCATGCTTGTTTTGTCCGTATGTCATGGACAAAACGACCATGTCAATAAATTCGGACAGCCTGTCTATCAGGATGTTCCGTATGTGCAGGATTACAGCGTAAAATATTACCTGTCGGAAGAATTTCGCCACGTAACCTTAAAAGACGTTTCTTCCGACAGAGACGGACATATTCGAGTGTTGACTCGTCAGGGGCTCATCGTACCCGATCACGGCAATATGTTTCATGCGGGAAAATTTGTACCCGATGTTTCCTACTCGCCGGTCATGGCGAGAAAAGTCAGTTCCATCAAAACGTACCGAAACCAAACTTTTTACTTGGACAACACTCAACTGTTCAGCAATGCCTGGGCAGGGAAAATCCAGATAGACCATACATTGCCGGAGGCGTTTCTCTTTGAAGGAGGCAAAGATTTTCACTTTTTAATCTCGGACGGCGAAAAAATAGTCTATGTCGATCAAACCGGTCAAATACTGTGGTCGGCTTCCGTCGAGGGGATTCGCACTATTCGATACAATCAGGCAAAAAATAATTTCATCATTGCCACTCCCGGCGCGGTACTTGAATACACACCCGGCAGCGGCATGAAAGAGCTGTATCGGGGATCGGGAATCACTTGTGCCGTACCCTTTAAGAACGGCACCGACGTTGTCGTCGGGACTAATACCGGCTATCTTTTCCTTTCGGATCGAAAATTTGTGGAAAATGTACCTTGTCCTAATATCACGAACGTTTCCGAAATCAATGGAAAACTTTGGTTTGCGACTGCCGATGGTCTTTTCGGATTGAATGAGGACGGCAAATACCGTTATTACGCCAGTGAAAGATGGTTGCCCTGTAATGATGTCATCTCCGTTGAATCTGGACCTGATGATTCTTTGCTGGTTCTTACCAAAACCGGATTGGGACACATACATTTTGAGAAAATGACATTGGAAGACAAAGCCATGCATTACGAAAAAATGGTACGGCAAAAAAATATCCGCTACGGCTTTAACAGTAGTACCGGACGGTTGCTCCATGGATACTCTTCGTCTCAAACAGGGGTTCAGGCAAGTGATAACCTGTGGACATCGATGTACATGGTAAGCCAGTTATTCCGATACAAAGTTACGGGTGCGCAGGATGCATGGGAAAACGCTTTCGAGTCTTTTGAAGCCTTGGAACGACTGCATACCGTTACTGGCGTTCAAGGGCTTTTTGCGCGGAGCATCGAAAGGGATTATATCGTCGAGAACACCAAAACGCCCGGCTGGGAAGCGAGAGAATTCACTTCAGGCAGTCCGGCAACGATGTGGATACGTGCGGCAGATTTTCCGAACTGGACATGGCGCGCAACGGTGAGCAGTGACCAAACTGTTGCCCAAATGTTTGCACCCACATGGATTCTGGAGTTAGCAGATGACGAAGATTGGAAAAAACGAGCCTTAACTTGCCTTGATAATCTGATGGGATACATTGTAGAAAATGATCTCTATATCATAGACATCGATGGCGAACCGACGCTTTGGGGAAAGTGGAATCCCGATTACGTCAACTCGTTTCCCGTAAATGTTGGCGACCGCAAACTCAATTCTTCCAATATCACTGCATTTCTGCAATCTGCGTACAAATACACCGGAAAAGAGAAATTCAAGGAAAAAACGTTGGAGTTGTTCGACAAGTACGGCTATTTGGAGAATCTGACCCGACCGATTGCGATGCTCTCGCCATCGACGGACGGGGCTTTGGGGCAAATACTCTCCAGCAGATGGAATCACTCCGATGACGAAATGTATTTTCTTGCCTATCATCAGTTGGTTAATGGTGCATGGACTCCCGAATTGAAAATAAAGTACGCAGCAAGTATCAAAGACCATTGGGAATCGGAAAGACCGGAAAGAAATGCACTATGGAACATTATTTACGGAATGACAACCGGCGCGAAGGAATTTGATTTGGACGAATCTGTCTGGTTTTTGCAGACATATCCCATGGATCTGAGATCATGGGGAGTGAAAAATTCGCACCGGAAAGATATTGTACGAATTCCCGGAAATTTCAGAGGTCAGACAATGTCCGAATTGTTATCGTTGGGCGAAATGCCCCTGTACAGGCATAATGGCGATATATTTAGACTCGACTCTAGCGGAGATGGTTCCTCTATGATCAGTGCCGGTGACGTATGGCTTTTGCCCTACTGGATGGGACGCTATATGGGAGTGATCTCTGCGCCGGTCAAATAGCACGAAACAAAAGACGGAATGGAGCGCAGCGCAATGACGGCGGACGGAATCACTTGTCCATTTCGTCGATATATCGTTTGAGTCGTTCAAGTTCGTTGGTAACGAAACGCAATCGGAGCATGTTATCGACTCGCTTGAGCAGTCCAGATTTATTGACGGGTTTACTCAAGTAATCATCGCAACCGGCGTTGACTGCTCGCTCAATGTCGCCGAGTTCGCTCAGTGCTGTGACCATGAGGATCATGATTCCTTGCGTTTGCGGGTCAGACTTCAGTTTTTCGCAGACTTCAAATCCGCTCAACTTTGGCATCATAATATCGAGTAGAATCAAATCGGGAGCGAACGATTTCACCTTTTCCAGTGTTTCCGCACCGTCTCCTGCCGTCTCGATTTCGTAATCGAGCCCGGATAAATAGGCATCGAGCAGTTCGACATTCTGGATATTATCGTCGGCAATAAGAATTTTGGAAGGCATGGTGCCCAATGATACCCGATGGGGCAACATTCGGCAAGAGAGACGGTCAAAATGTGCGGACGTACTTCGCCGACAAAGGCACCGACAGTTTCCCTTCTGTTTTTCCTTTTGGCTAATCGATCCAGCGCATCTTTTGGAAATTGGGGATCAGGGCAATTCTCGTACCGGGAATACGCAGTCCGTGGGGCCAAAAGACGAAAACCGCCTCTCCGATCAGCAATTCCCTATCCACGTAGTGCGGAATGCCATCGCTCGTCCAGAGTCGACCGTCCTTGCTCTGGGCACTGTTGTCGCCGCACATCAAAAACTGGTCTTTTTCCATTCTAAAAGTCGTCCGACGCGTCTTGCCGAAAGTCGACCAGTATTCCGGCTTCGAAAGAATTTGCTTGACGCTTTCTTCGTAGTCCAAAGAAAAACCAAATCGGAAAGGAGAATCGATCAAATCGCATACAGTATTTGCCGCTGAAGCATCACAGGAAATATAGTACAAATTCCGCAAAATTTTGAGGTGTTCGACTTGCACCGTGAGGTTTCCAGCGACACCGATTGCCGCCGGTTCTAAGTCGATTGCCGTCGGACTACGATCCCGACACAGCGAACTATCGTCCAGACAAAGAGCATCATAACGTCCTCTGCCTTGCGTATCCATTTCTTTGCCGTCGATGATGAGCCGCATTTCTTCATCCACGTTGCAAAACATGACATTGTGTTTGCGACCGGCACGAATCGGCACGGTTACAGAAAAAGGCTCGAATTCGGGAACTTCAGGAATCGAAAATTGTGCAAGCGTTGTGTCCGATTCAAAAGAGAGTGAGCATTGAAAATTGATTCCCCCTTTTACCAAATTGAAAACAACTTTTCCGCTTCCTCCTTTTTCGACGTTGAGTGTACCTTGCACGACGAGATCGCCGACCCAGTTGTAGCCGAGTCCGTCGGGATTTCGTCGACAGAGTTGTACCTTGCCGGACTGCGGAGTTTCTACTTGGTACACTTCCCAGTGGTGTCCCGACGGGTATTGAAGAATTTCGGTATTGAAAGCAACCATATCGGTAACCAGTTGTGCCGTCCCGGTCTGGTTGCCTCCCGGCAATTTGTCTTGTATGAGTTGATGCCAGTCCATCGTCGTCGCAGTGATGTATTGGAATCGGAGCCATGATAATTCATCGGCATTACCTGTGCCGGTGAAGGATTTGTAATCGGCGGAGCGTTTCCAGTGTTCGTCGCCGTTCCATCGTGTTTTCCAGCCGAGTTCATGGATTGCCGGAATGACGTAATCGTTATCGTCCACTGGTCGTAACATCGCAAGAAGAGCACGGAGGGGTTTGCGTTGAATTTGAAACTGATCGTCCCCCTCTTTTTGTACGAACACGTGTCCATTGCGAAGCATGACGGTTTCGTTTTCGAGTCCGATGAGTCTCTTGATGTAATTGACCTGGGGCGTGTCAGGATAGCGGAACACGGTGACGTGCCAGCGGCTGGGCTCCCGAAAACTGAACAGATGTTTGTTCACGAAGATACGGTCGCCATTGAATGACATGTACGTTTGACCGGCAAGGTTATCACTGCCGACGTACATGGTGTATTGGCACTGTGGGCATGTTCCACCGACGACGCTTGGGAGTTCATTTCTGGCTCGAGGGTTGGGGGTTCCCTCGACGTTTACCTCTCTACTGGCACCGAGTTGGAAAGGAAAACCGCAAACTTCGCAGTTCACGTCCTTGTGCCGTCCCATGAGGGTCGAGCCCATAGAGCCGGTGGGAATGGCGTACAATTCGATGACAAACGCCTTGAAAAGGAACGCCAAAACGAGCGCAATGCCCAATGCTTCGATAAATTCCCGAGTAGTATGAAAACTACTGACGGGTTCATTGTTTTGCGGGGTGTCGAAATCAGATTTTTTCATGCCGAAAATGATACCCTTAAAATGTCATTTCGTCAACAATGGAATTGTGAAGGAGCGAAAATTTACTCGTCGCACACCACGCGGATTCCCACGTTATAGACCGGTTGCCACGGTTCGTATGCTCGTCGAATGCCGCTGCGTGACCACTCCGGGCGATCCCGCCAAGAACCGCCGCGAGCAACCTTGCGAAGCGTTGAATCGTTCGGAACATCAACATAAGGATACGGTCGGTAATCAGATGCCGTCCACTCGGAAACACTCCCATGCATATCGAACAGTCCCCAAGGATTTGCCTGATACCAACCGACAATTTCGGCAATCATATTTCCATCGTTCACCGAGCGGGCATGCGGAATAAACGCCTCATGCGGCGGAGGATTGTTCATCGGCTGCGGATTCACTCCGCGAACGACAAATTTTCTCGTCTGTATGTCCGCCATGTTTTCCCGTTTGCCAAAATCGGCATCGGTATTGCCATACCACATCGGCGTTGCACTACCGGCACGGCACGCCCACTCCCATTCCGCCTCCGTAGGAAGACGGAACTTCTTGCCCGTCTGTTCACCGAGCCATCGGCAAAACTCGTTCGCCCGATGCCAGTTGATTCGAATCACCGGCTGATGCGGCTTGTTCGCCGGATAGCCCGGATGCACGTGATCCTTGCTCCACTGGTCAATGAATCGAGAATCGTGGTTTGCGTCAAACAGATTGTAGAGTGCGTTCGTAACTTCGGTCGTCATCATCCAGAACGGTTTCTTAATTTCGACCACCGATCTCGGCAATTCGTCCCTGAAACCGCCGTCGTCTCCCATCACGAATTGACCGGCGGGTATCCACGCCAATTCGATGGACGTATCTCCGACGCTCACCCTTTGATTCGACTTGGTTTGCATCTTCTTTGCCGTTTCGGCATCGAATGACCAATGCGGGGCATTCGGAACAGAATAGTCAGGCTTGTCTTCCTTCGGTTTGATAAACTCGATGTTTCCCAGCGGTTCAAGGTGAGCATACGGTTCAAGTTCCGGGTTGTAATCAACGCCGGCATACAAGGAGCGCAACTCGGTTGCTCTGGCAGCCACGTTGGATACTTGTTCCGTTCGATTCAAACGTCGGGCAACCTCGATCCAGGTTCCGTAAAAGGGAACGTTCAAATCTGCCCAGGCATAAAGCCGCCGCATCGAATCGTGGTCAACTTCGACTCCGTGATGCCCTTTTTCCAGCATGATGAACAGTTCACTGGACGATGTATGAAATTCCATCGGTTTGAGTATGTGATAATCTCCTTCGGGACCGGGACGGCGGACGTAAGGATGCAAAGCGTGGTAAGAGTTCGAGAAACTGTAGGGACCCGGCGATGTGTCCGCGAAGTTGGGACGACTTGTACGATGTTCGAGACCGTCATGGCAACCGACGCAATATCGGTCTAGCACCGGCTGAATCTCATGCGTGAAGGAAAAGGGACGTGCCGGTCCGAGGAAGGGTTCGATAGGAGACGGAGTTCTGCCCATCGCCGTCGTTCGAACGTTCGGCGTGACCGTGTTTTGGTGTTCATGGCAACCGGTACACGATTGCGTTTCCCCTGGCATTCCGACGAACCAAGAACGCATCCACTGGACTGCCCGACCCTGGGCATCGAGCGGTTGAAGTGCCAACGGCGTATTGGCAGGAATGACAAACGACGCACTGCCGTCTTCATAGACTGGAACTTCGCCTAACATACGCCTCGCATCCCAGCAACTTTCCATGCCGATGTAATCGTGACTGCCGATTCCACGATACCCGTAACTGAATTCAAAGACGCGCAATTTTTTTACGGTGCCTTTCGGAACATCCGGCAATCCTTGTCCGAAATAGACATCGGTGATGAAGACCGTAGACTCTTTCGAGGTGGGTTCGACACGATTCACCTGAACCGGCGGCATCGGTTGCTTAATTACAGGAGTCGGTTCAAAGAGTCCGAAGCCCGGCTCCTCACGTATTTTAAGCATGTTATCAAAAACATCGACCAGATAGAGACACCATTGCGAACCCGGTGTAAGTTGAGCCGATACGAGAAGATAATTCTCGTCCAATGGGGCGGGAAACAAAAATTTGGGAAACGAATTGTTCACTAATTCGTCCATAATAATCGGTTCGACCAGTTTGCCGAAGCCCGGTATCTTTTGGACTGCTCCTTCGGCTTCCCTGCGTCCTTTGGTGATGTCGAACAAGACCAACTCTCCGATTCGGGCGACTCCGTGATGTCCCGTTATGACTCCGGCGAATTTGGTGGTGCTTCCCGGCACTGGTCGGGCATAGAAAAGACTGTTGGGCCAATAACCGTTGCTGCCGTAGTATTCGATCTGGTTGGTTCCATCGGGATTCATGTGGAACAGAATTCTGGAGAAATAGTGCGGCGTGTCGATGTACTCCCAGCGGAGATACATGACCCGACCATTCGGCAGCAGTACCGGACACCAATCTTGATCTTGCTCGAATGTCAACTGCCGAATCGTTTCGCCGTCGGTTTCCAAGCGATAGATATTTCCGACGGGACTGCTTCCGTCAATACATGGCACTCCCATCATATTTGCCGTTGAAATGAAGACTACCGCTCCATCGGGAACATAGCATCCTTCGACGTTGTCCACGTCATTTCCCACCGAAGGAGTAACTTGCCGAAAACCGGTACCGTCGATGCCCAGTTCGAAAATCTGCCAAGTTTTATTTTCCGACAGTGCCGTTACGAGCATTTTGTCGGCATCCCAATGCAGGTTGATGTCGCCGACGAAGGAATGGTTGGGATTCTCAATGATCGTTTTTGCTTCGCCTTGTGGGTCTTGGGGATTGACGATGGCGAGTGCGTTTCCGTAACTCCCTTTGCCGCGTGCTGCGTTGGAAATCCAGTTCGCTTCCAAACCGGCATTTTGGGCGCGACGGAAGAGTAGTTGGTCGAACTTCATCAAAGGATTCGCCAAAAGTGCCTCGCGCCGAAATTCTGCAAACTCGTGTGCCAGTGCGAGATAGGCATCTCGTTCGGCTTCGGTCTTGGTCGTAGCGGATTGCAAGCGTGCCGTCAGCGAGTTGTAACGTTCCGAGAATTTTTTCCCGTCGTATTGGTCGGGATGCTTTTGCGTGAGATCGTTTATTGCTCGTTTTAAGGGTTCTGGATTTTGAATTGCCGCCAAAACGTCTTCGCCGATTTGTTCGTTCAGGGTCTTCTGAAAGCGTTCGCCTGCTCGGGCATTGAGCCATGCTTGCTGTTCCGCCGCCGATGCAAACGTGGCAGGGTCATTCGGATTGCCTATCACTTGTAATTCGATGAAGGAAGCCCAACTGTTTGCCCGGCTCTGTCCCTTACCGGCATCTCCGGCTTTGGAAGGATAGGTGCGCCAGATTTTAAATTCGATCCAATCGTACTTTTGATCGCCGAAGAGGGGTTTTCCAGATTTGTCGGCGATTCGAGTCAAGAATCCACCGTTGTTTCTACCGATAATTTTGTCTCCTGATGTAAAGGTTGCCTGTTCGGGAAACTGCGGGGCTGCACCGGGATTGCTTTCGTTGTTTGCCAGTCGGATTTCGAAATCCTGATTTCCGCGGCTGTCGATGTTTCCCGAAAAGAGCAGGATTTCCTGTATGGGGCGCGGCTTGCCGAGGTAATAAAGCAGTGTGGAGGGAGTACCGTCGATTGCGACTCGACCGTCTCCGCCGTAGGTGCCGATTCCGCCGTCGGTCAAGAGGGGAGCGTTCTCGACACCAGTGGCTTGTTCCAGTTTGGCACCGGGAAAGTTCAAGAGATTGAGATCGTGTCCGGTTCGGACGGGGCGTGCCATTGTACCGAAATCATTGGGCCGCCATGATTGATGAGTCATTTCGACCTGTGCCGCTGCCGATGGGACGAGAATCGCAATGAGTGTCAGAGAAACGAAGAAAAATTTTATGAAGTGTGTCATTTTCGCAAAAGAGTTAGAAAGGGAATCTGCACCGCACACCGAATTCTAGCATACCAGACGGACGAAAACAAGAGCACTAAAAAATTGTGAGCATCAAATCTGGTCAATTTTGCTGGGCATGCTACAATAGTACCGGTTGCCACTAACCTATTTTTCGTCAGTGTCCCTGAAAAGCGAGTCCGAACCCATATCCGTTCCGTGGACGGGGCTTGATGTCTTGATGTTCTTATGCGTTTGGTTGATTGCACAAGTTGTGTGTGCTACCGTCGTTTCTCACTTTCTGCCACAGGAGCAAGCCCTCACGACAACGCACAATGAGCAGGAACATCAGGGGCATCCGATTGTGCAGTTGCTCGAACAGGCTGTCCACACACCGATGATATATTTGGTCGCCTTCCTTGCCGCTGTCGTGGCAGCACCATTCGTGGAAGAATTTTTATTCCGACTGCTCCTTCAAGGTTGGCTCGAATCAAAATTTTCACAGTACCGGGTTCCGGGTGCAGGCGGCGTTGCCATCGTCGCCGTCTCCTTCTTTTTTGCAAGCATACACGCCGGAAGCAGCAGCGCGGCAAACTGGCAAACGCTGTTTTATCTATTTAGTGCCTTTACCGTTACAAATCTCTTGATTTTCACGGCAGGACTCCTCTATCTGGTGCAGGTAAGGAGCGTACAATTAACACGTTGTTTATTCGGAACAGAACGGTTTTTTCGTCCGCACTTTATCGCCAGTACCAGTTGGTGTCTCCTGGCACTCGTCTTCATTTTTGAAATTACTGTCATCTTGAACGTTTTGTGTCCCAATATAAATACCGACCCGATTCCGATATTTTTATTCTCACTGCTTCTCGGAACTCTTTATTACAGAACACGGAATCTGTCGTACTGTATTTTTCTTCATGCGTGTTTGAATCTCACAAGTTTGATTCTGCTTTGTTTGGGAAGTGGTTAGGGCATGTCGGAGATGACATCGGTAAAGGGTTCCCGGACACGTTCTCTGTTCGGGGACTGCACTGCGCTCTATCCCCGGCTCTTTATGCAAGAAAAAGACTACATACCCAGGTCACACACTGTTTTTCTGTTTTTCCCGTTCATCTCTACCCTCCCTTGCCAGAAAATCAAAATCCCCTACAATTATTGGCATTCATGTGTCCGAATTTGGGATAGAAATGTCAAGAATTGGTAAAAAACCGATAGTGGTTCCGCAGGGCGTAAAAGTTGCCTTGGACGATCAAACCGTCTCCGTTGAAGGTCCGCTCGGAAAACTTTCGCAGTGGTTCAGTCCGAATGTCAGCGTTGCCTTCGATGCCGCTTCCAATACGCTTACTGTAGCGCGGGCAAACGAATCCCGCGATGCCGCCGCGATGCACGGATTGTACAGAGCTCTGTTCCAAAATATGGTCGACGGAGTAACCAAAGGATATGAAAAGAAACTCGAAATTTTCGGCACCGGATACCTCTTTGCAGTACAGGGACAAACGTTACAGGTTCGTGCCGGTTATGCACACGAAGTCCATAAACAGGTTCCGACGGGCTTGACCGTAACTTGTCCCGACCAGACGCACGTCAGTATCAAGGGCATCGACAAACAGATGGTCGGTCAGTTCGCGGCGGATGTCCGGTCGATTCGCAAAGCCGAACCCTACTTGGGCAAAGGAATCAAGTACGAAGGCGAAGTCATCCGACGCAAAGAAAGCAAAGCGGCTGCGAAGAAGTAGTACGGAGCAACGAAAACAGAGCCGCAATCTTTAGATTGCGCAAGGTTTATTCTCGAAACAAAGGAGAGAAGTCATGTTAGGAATTGTCGGAATAGTCATATTCGCTTGTTACATTGCTGCTGTTGTTCTGGGGTTCGTTTGTCTCTTTAAGATAGCGGACGCAATGGGTAGGATCGCAGACGGAATACACAAATTGGCAGAAAAGCACGATGGCATGAAATCCGAATTGGAGGAAGTGAAAGGGAAAGATTAACAATGTCTTGACAGTTCACGAAATAGCAATAAAATAACAACATCATGAAAAAGTTTAAGCAAATCAATCGTCAGCGTCGCAATCGTGCGTATCGGGTTTCCAATGCCGTCAAGCGGTACTCGGATCGTCCACGGCTCTGTGTTTTCCGCAGTAACGCCCACATTTACGCCCAAATCATTGATGACGAACAGGGCAAAACACTGGTCGCCGCCGGGACGTTGGACAAAGAGTTGAAGTCGTCCAACCCGAACGGCGGAAATTGTGCCGCTGCCGAGAAGGTGGGAGCGGCAATCGCTACCAAAGCACTCGCCGCCGGTGTTACGAAGGTTGCGTTTGACCGGCATGGATTCAAATATCACGGTCGGGTCAAAGCACTGGCGGATGCTGCTCGTGGGGCGGGACTCGACATCGGTGCCGCAGGCGAGCCCAAAGAGCAAGACGGCGAGAAGGGAAGCGCGCCCAAAAAGCAAAAGGTCTCCAAATCGGACAAACTCGCCGCAAAAGTCGCTGCCGGAAAAGCATCGAGTGGCGGGAAAAAAGGAAAATAGCGGTGCTGGCTCGCGTTTTCACGTGTAAATTTCACGTATAAAACAGTTCGGTATATTTCACGGCTCTGCGTGGTTCTGCCATCCACGGTTCGACGGCGGATTTCCATCGTGCATAGTGGGCGGTTTGCCGATGCTTTTCGAGTGCCGACTCATCCGCATAGACTTCGTACAGCGTAAACTTCGTCGGATCGTCTGCCTGTTGCAGGACATCGAATCGGCGGTTGTTCGGTTCGTTCACGGTGTTGCGGGCGTTTTCCAGCGTCGCCGACTTGAACTCTTCGACGCACTCCGTCTTGACGCTGATGTGGACGATGTAAATGAACATGGGCGGTCTCCTATTTAATAAGGGTGTACCGTATTATGGCGTTTTCCCATTGTCTGTCAAGGTCTCGCATTGTCCCATTGAGTCGGTATTCTGGTTCTCCTCTATTTCATTTTGAAGACACCTTGCCCCGAAATACCTTTTACTGTACAATTTTTTCACTCATTTTCCACTCATTCGCCCCTTTCAGAAAACAACATGACACGTTCCAGCCTAATTTTATGCGTTTTAGTTTTGTTCGTTGCCAGCGGCATTGTTGCCGTTGCCCAAGAAAACCGATTACGTGACCGACGAGCGGCAAATGCTAAACAAAAGCGCGAAGTCAGCACTGAACAAACGAGCGAAGTCAGCAAAGTTTGGAATGTTTACCATACTTACGCCTTACAGAGTATCCTAGCGGCAGGGTTGAGGCGGTCTGGGGCTCACGTTGCTGCCATCTCTGCGACCGAAGAATCCGGTGACCTGCTCGTTATGGTGGGGGATTACCAAATCCCCGCCATCAAACGCTTCAAAGCCATCGCCAATGCCGAATGGGATGCGATGACGACCGGCAAAGGCGAAGCCTTCGAGCGTGCCTCCGAAGCAAAACTGGAATACGCAAGATTTCACAGTGACAAGGAAAAATATGAAAAAATTAAAGACCTGCGTCAGAAAGTAACAACGCAACTTCCTCCGGTGCTCCTCCGTGCCGCCGAACGAATGGAAAAAGAATACGCCAAAAACCAACTGCCGGAAGACTTGCAGAAAAAAATGATCGAAATGTCATCGGAAATCGAAAAGATTTTCCAAGTGCATCGTCCTAAACTCGACGGAAAAGAATACTCAAATAATGACCTCCTCGAAATGATCGCCGCCGAAACCGACTGCGAAAAACGGAAAAAGATTTGGGAAGCACTCAAACAAGTCGGCGAAGAAGTGAATGAAAAGGTCGTCGCTCTCGCAAAAGTGCGGAACGAAGCCGCCCGGCAACTCGGCTACAAAAATTATTGGGAAATACAGGTCGTCTTTCAAGATTATAAGCCCAATGAACTACTGAAAATCTTCGAAGACCTTGAAAAATCGACCCGACCACACTTTGAAAAAATGAAGGCAGAACTCGACTCCGAACTCTCCGCCAAGTTTGATGTGCCTGTCGATCAGTTAAAGCCGTGGCACTACGATAATCCTTTTTTTCAGCAGGCACCACCGTCGAAGGAAGTCGATCCCAGCGATTTTTATCGGAACAAAACCAAAGAGGAAATCGTGGACATAGCGGTCAAATATTTTCGGCACATCGGTTTGCCCTACGAAAAGGTACTGGAAAAAAGCGACATGTTTGAGCGCGAAGGCAAAAATCAGCACGCTTTCAGCATCGACATGGACACGCTCGGTGATGTGCGAAATCTTAACAACGTCAAGCCGACGGCGGAGTGGATGGACACGGTTCTCCACGAAGGCGGGCACGGTGTCTATTCGCTGGGACTTGATCGGAATCTGCCGTTCAATCTGCGTGACCCGGCACATATTTTCACCACCGAAGGAGTAGCGATGTTCTTCGGGGCAAAGGCACGCAGTCCGCAGTGGATGGTGCAATTTGCCGATGTGGATGCAAGAGAAGCGAAAAGGGTAACGCAAGCATTGGCAAAGCAACGGATTCGGGAACAGTTGATCTTCTGCCGCTGGTCGATTGTGATGTTGAACTTCGAGAAGGCATTGTATGAGAATCCTGATGCCGAATTAAAAGGCTTGTGGTGGGATATGGTCGGCGAGTACCAGTTGCTTTCGCGTCCGACGGATCGAGGCGGCGAGTTGGCGGACTGGGCTTCGAAGCCGCACTTTGTGATTGCGCCAGTCTATTATCACAATTATCAGATGGGCGAACTGTTTGCGGCGCAACTTCGGGCCACGTTGGGAACTCGGGACAACACGAGACTCGGTAGGCAGTTGCAGGAAAAAGTTTTTGCGCCGGGAGCGCGTTACGAATGGCAGGATTTCGTCCGCCGAGCGACGGGCAGACCGCTTTCGCCGGAATACTTTGCGAAGGAATTGCGGTAAAAAAAACCAACAATTTGTCCCCGTTTCCAGTAAAACTTCGGCATTACCACTTCGTTCCCATGCTGGGGGTAGCGGGCCAATAGTGGACGGGATGCTTTCGCTTGCCTGTCCCAAAAGCATACGTAAGTCCCACCGTGAAGGCAAAATTGTTCTGCGTCTTGGCAATGCCCGATGCGAAAATCACGTTGTCCGTTAAATCCGCCTGAAGGGCGAGACGTTCGTTCCACCAGTAACGCATGCCTATCCCCAACGGCATCGTAATGATATTCTCGGAATATCCTTGTCCGAAAGTGTCGGTGAATTTTTGCTGTCCGATTCCTAGTCCGTATTTGAAGTAAGGTCGCCACTTCGCATTTCCCAGCGGATAGTAATGCACAGACAGATCCAGCATCGTCAATTCGTTTGTCCGCGTCATTGGCAGTACCACTATATCAGGATAAAGGTCCGCAATCAGTTGCTTGGCATAGTTGGAGTCTCGGATGTCAAGCGTCGCTAAGTGAAGTCGGCTTTCGAGTCCCCAGTAGTCGTTAAAATTGTAGCCGAAAGTGATTCCGCCGGTTCCTCCGCTTTTTTGGTCAATCATTTTGGCGACCAATTCTCCCCCGAATATGGTTCCGACGAAACCGCCGAGATAGTACGGATGATCGAGCCAACTTTTATTGACCAGCGGCATGCCCACTCCTTTGTCGGGACCCGTCGGCGTGTTAAACGGACTGATCGTTTGTGCCGCTGCCATCATCGTTTCGCCGAGCGGCGATGTGACTTTGACAGGCACCAAATTGTCGAGCGTCCATGTTGCATCGGCTTGTTTTTTTTCTTCCACATCTTTGTCAGGGGGCGTTTTATCTTGGGACTTTTGGGAATTTTGAGTCTCTGCCATTTGCCGACGCGCCGCTTCTTGAAGCATCAATACCTGATAGTAGGCGGTGTAATCCGGCATGACTTGGTCAGTCATTGGATACCCCATAGCATAGGGATCGGCAATGCTTCCATACTGGGGGTTGGCATACTGGGGATACATGTTGGCATAGGGATTCATCACAGAATTGATGTCTCCCGGCATAACCCCTTGTGGAAACTGCTGCGCATATTGTTGGGGATACTGCGCGAACTGCGAAAAGTTGCCAACTCCCGTTTCCGGCAATACCGGCATGCCCATAGGATACATGGCGGACATTGCGACATTAGGATCAATGTATCCGCTGGCAGTGTTGGGGTCGTAGGGAATCATGGCAGGCATGTTTGGGGGCACCGGAGGAGCGGTTCCCCAATCGTAGGGATTGGGCATCTGTGCTGCTGACGGCTGCAACACTTGGGCAAAGGGGTCATCGTTGACGGACGCAACCTGCTGAATCGTTTCGGTTTTTCGGCGAGTCGGCAAGGTTCGGTCTTGGATGACGGGACTCTTTCGAGAGAGAGTTCCTGTTGTTCTTGTGTCAAGTTTGGGTATGTCAAACTCTTTTTCGGCGGGATTGGAAAGCCCGAAGTCATTGGCAAAGGCGGCGGAAAAGAACATTCCGAGCGCAAGAAAGGCGTACACCATTGCTGGAACGAGCATGGTCGGCAGATGATCCTTTTCTTTCGGGCGGTTCATGCGGTGCCTAATGACGGCAGTGTTAACTGGCTAAAAGCCGCCGAATTATGCAGATTTCCGGTATCGCCGTCAAGGGCAAAATCGGAATTTTGTGGTACCGTCCAGATTGCGCAAGAGAGTCAAAGAGCGGGGGATGTAGCGTAGCGCAATCCCCCGAATGGTCGGCGGACTACGGAGTACCTCCGTCCCTCGCTCTTGCGCTACCGTACAAACTTGTTAGCGGAGTACCCTTGTTGACACGGTGGGTTCTGTTAAAATGGCACCATTCGCAATTTATGACTCCTTCTTATAACCCCCATGATCCTCGTTCGCTCTTTACCGCTTCACTGTCTATTTTCACTTTGCTGTTTGCTCTCCTTCTGTGCAATTTTGCCTGCCCAGGAAGAGGAGGATGGACGTGCGAACTCCAACCAATACGTTCGATCTGAAGAGGAGGCAGCACAACTCGGGCTCAAAAACACAGTGTTCATGAATTCCTTCGCCGAATACAGGGAACTTGCCAAAAAATTGACGGCAATGAAGATCGAGTACCAAGATGCTGCTCCCAGCCGCCGGAACGAAATGGACAGAGAGTACAAACAACTGTACCAACAGGGGCTCGAATTCCACACAAAAAACATCGCTCTTGCTCTCGACGCTCACGATGAAGCACCGAATCGTAATCCCTATGTTGTCAATCTCGTCTACTCCACCGTCGGCTGGGAATTTAGCCGCGAGAATTACGAAGAATCGACACGTGTGTTCAAGCGTCTGGAAGTGTCAGGAATCGACAAAGCAATGACTCGGTTCTATGTTTACGCAGGATTGTCCGCAATGTTGAGTATGAACTACACCGAAGCCGAAGAGTGGCTCAAAATTGCCGGTGAATCTGAGGAACTGAGAAAAATGTTTACGGACTGGTCGCAGGGCTCCCAGTCGGAAAAAGAACTCCTCGGAACAATGCAAAGTCAGTTACGTATAATGCCGCAAGTCAAAGAGGCTTGGACACAAGAGCAGAAAATCCGGGCGGTGGAAGCCGAAGCCGGCGAGCAAGATCCCGCTAAGAAATTGCCCAGAGTGGAATTATTGATCGGAAAAGATCGTGCTGCACCGAAGGGTAAAATCGTACTCGAACTTTTCGAGAACGAGGCTCCCAATACTGTGGCGAATTTCGTTTCATTGGTCGAAAAAGGGTTTTATAACAACGTTGTTTTTCACCGTGTTTTGCCGAATTTTATGGCACAGGGAGGCGATCCAACGGGCTCGGGACGCGGCGGTCCTGGTTATGCGTTCGACTGCGAAACGGGTAGCAGATTTCCGCAGGCTCGGAAACATTTCCGGGGTTCGATCAGTATGGCAAATGCGGGTCCGAACACGAATGGTTCGCAGTTCTTTTTGACGTTTGTGCCGACTTCCTTTTTGGATGGCAAGCACACTGTTTTCGGTCGGGTCGTCGAAGGATTCGAGTTGCTGGCGGAGATCCAGCGAGTCGATCCCGACGACAAAAACGCAACGGTTCCCGAACTCGACAGAATCATTGAGGCGAAAATCTTGAACAAGAGGAATCACGCCTATGAAATCAGAAGAAATGCCGGTCGTTAGATGTACATTAAGGATTGGCGGAGAACGGCAAAAAGAGTGTTAGCGCAATGGTGAGACAATGACGGTACACTGCCTTACTCCTTCACCCAACCTTCAAAATAGCCGGGAGCGCAACGCAGTTGCGCTCCCGGCTTTCATACGCAACAAAAAATGGTATGATGGACGGGTAGTTTTTACGGATTTCACCTTCTCAAAAGGCTTTATCATGACTCAAACAACCCGCCGCACCTTTTTGCAAACACTTGCCATGACCGGAACAGGTTTACTCGCCGCCGAACACCTTCCTCAACAAACCCTCGCCGACGATAACGTCAGGAGAAGGCGAGTCGGACAACGTGAAATGTCCCTCACCACTTCGGAATTCGGCACGACCAAAGATGGTCAAACCGTCAACCTTTACAAACTCGACAACGGCAGAGGAATTTCCGTCGAAGTTCTGTCGCTCGGCGGAATTATGCACTCCGTCAATCTTCCCGACCGAACAGGGAAGACCGTCAATGTTTCCGCCAGTTTAGAAACCCTCGCCGATTACGAACAAGCGAGACCCTTTTTCGGTGCGCTCGTCGGTCGCTATGGAAACCGAATCGCCGGAGGAAAATTCACACTGGATGGACAGGAATATACTCTCCCTATCAACAATGGACCGAACTCATTGCACGGCGGTAAAAAGGGCTTCGATAGCGTTGTTTGGGACGTGCAGCCCTTTGGAAACTCGCCCCGATCGCGCCGTGGAAACGCCATCGGGCTCGTACTGAAATACACATCAAAGGACGGCGACGAAGGTTTTCCCGGTACTCTGGACGTGACCGTCCGCTATACTCTCGACACTAATAACCGCTGGACGATGGACTACACTGCCACGACGGACAAACCGACGGTCGTGAACCTGACTAATCACACGTTTTGGAATTTGGCGGGCTATCCGAACACCAATCACGATCATGTGTTGACTCTCAATGCGGATCATTATTTACCAACGGACAACACGCTCATTCCTACAGGGGAATTGGTACCGGTAGCGGGTACGCCGTTTGATTTCCGCACACCGCATCGCATCGGCGAACGGATTCACTTGGTCGAAGGGGATCATTTTGCGGGCGGTTACGATCACTGTTATGTTCTCAATCAGCGGCGACCGGGACGGATGACGCTCTGTGCCAACGTGTATGAACCGACGAGCGGCAGAACGATGCGGGTGGACACGACCGAACCGGGAGTGCAACTCTATGCCGGAAACTTCTTCAATGGTTCGCTCAAGGCGCACGGCTACGCTTACGAGAAGCATGGGGCGTTTTGTTTAGAAACGCAACATTTTCCTGATTCGCCGAATCAGCCGCACTTTCCGAGTACGGCACTGCGACCGGGCGAAGTCTATCGAACGACGACGGTGCATACGTTTGGCGTGAGGTAATTCCTGCCGACCTTAATCTGGCTACTTATGTTGTTTTGTTGTTGAAACAAGGTGAAAATTAGGTTCTTCCTTCGGAAAACTACCTGAAAAATTGTGGAGCCGCTTGCCATGAATACCATCAAATACGCCTTAATCGGTTTCGGCGGTATCGCTGAGAACAGAATCGCCAAAGAAGGTTTCGGTCTCGATGCCGAGCGTGTCGGCGCACCGAAATTTGCCGAACTCGTCGGTGTGACCGACATTAATCCGGCAAGAAAAGATGCCGCCCTCAAACTCGGTCTGAAATGGTACGAAAATACGGGCTCCGTTTTTGCTGATCCGAAAGTGCAAGCAGTGTTCATCGCAACGAACAATCGTTCCCACGCCCCACTGGCGGCGGCGGCACTCGAATCAGGAAAGCACGTCCTCGTTGACAAACCGCTTGCCGTGAACGGTGAGGAAGCGAAAAAACTGGTCGAACTTGCCAAAAGCAAGAAACTCAGTTTGAGCGTTGACCACATGATGACGAAAAACGT
>Ga0123353_10003624_pt1 | contig 19572 bp, 12 predicted proteins | sample TergutLab28metaG_3_FD_92763 | JGI IMG/M metagenome (GOLD analysis project Ga0123353, IMG submission 92763) | Labiotermes labralis P3 segment gut microbial communities from Petit-Saut dam, French Guiana - Lab288 P3 | ecosystem: Host-associated > Arthropoda: Insects > Digestive system > Gut ... | reverse complement strand
TGGGCAGCATCACCGCCAACAGGATCGCGCCGATGATCACGCTGAGCAGCACCACCATGGTGGGTTCGATCATCACGATCAGGCGGGAGATGTCGTTGTCCATTTGCTCCTGGTACATGTCGGCAAGGTCGGCCATCACCTTTTCGGTTTGGCCGGTCATGTGGCCGATCTGTATCATTTTGATGTGCAGCGGCTCAAACATACCCACGGCGGCGATGGCGTCGGGGAAGGGCGTTCCCTGCTCCATCAGGGATTTGCAGGCGCGGATCTTCTCGCGCCCCTTGGGATCGGCCATCACGTCCTCGATCAGCGGCAGGGACTCCTCTAAGGGGAAGCCGCCCGCCAGCATCATGGCCATGTTCGAAGCGAAGCGGCCCGCCGTAAGGCAGGCGTTCAGGCGATACACCGGGCGGATCACCTTACCCAGCCAATCCAGGACGTCGAAACGTTTGCCGGTGCGCAGCAGCAGAGCGATCACCAGCCCGAACAGGATCGCAATACCCGCGATGATCAGCACCGCCATACCCGCGTTGAGGCCGAAGGACATCAGTGTGCTGGCCGAACCGGGCACGTCGGCGCCCAGGCTCCAATACACCTGCTCAAAGATGGGCAGTACCCGCACCACCAGCACCAGGATCACCACCGCCATCATGGCGATCAGGCAGGCGGGGTAGATCACGGCGTTTTTGATGGAGCGCTTGATCTTTTGCTCCCGAGCGTAATACCGGCTCAGCGAAGCCATGACTTCGTCCAGCTTGCCGGTCTGCTCGCCGATCTTGGCCATTTGCACCATGTAGGGCGGGAAGATTTGCGCCAAGGCCAGCGCGGTGTGCAGCGTGCCATGCTCCTTTACCGCCCCGTTCACTTGAGTCAGGGCCGGCTCGTAAGCGGTGCCCTTGTAGTTGGTGCAGAGGGCGTCGATGCCGTCGTGCATGGGTACGCCGGAATGAAGGATGAGCGCCACTTGCTTGCAGAAGATGCTCAGTTCGCTGGCCGAAAGATAGCGCGCCTTGGCGGTATCGCGCTGGGTTCCCTGCTGTGTGGTCATAAACAATTCCCCCTCGCAATATGAGGTATGACAATGAGATTATACCATAAGTTCAGATGATGACAAGTACCCAATTGACAAAAGCCGACAATGAAAGTAAAATATCTGCGTAGCGACCTGGGTATTTTGGCATATTGCCCCGCCGCCGGAAGGGGATTGTTTGGATGTCTACAAGCATGCGCTCCACATGTGTAAAGCTGTTCGCCTGCTTCACGCTTACGGCGTTGTTTGTGTTATTCCAGTTGATGACCGCCCCTGCCGCCCAAGCGCCGGAACCCACCGAGTTTGGCATGGAAGTGATCCGCCTGGTGAATGAGGAGCGGGCCAAGAAAAAACTGCCGCCCTTGGCGTACGAACCTTCCCTGTTGCCTATAGCCGATTTGCGAGCAAGAGAGTGCAGCGAGCTATTTTCCCACACCCGGCCCAACGGCGACCCCTGGAGCACCGCCTTTACGGAGTTGGGGGTATTTGGCCATCGGGGGGAGAACCTGGCGTACGGTCAAAAATCGCCCGCCAAGGTGGTGGCGGCGTGGATGGCCAGTCCGGGTCACAAAGCGAATATTCTCAATGAAAAATACCAGATGCTGGCCGTGGGCGTGTACCAAGAGGGAAAAACGCTGTATTGGGCCCAGGCCTTCTTGGGCGATCCCTACGGGTCGGGTGCCATACCCGACGCGCCCGAGATATCCAACGAAGTGATGGAGATACGGCTCGACGGCAAATATGCCACCGTGCAGCAAGACTCTGATTTGAATCTGCGCGCCCAAGGCAACAGCAAGGCCGATATCATCACCGTGATGGCCGGGGGCACGATGGTGGAGGTGTTGGAAAGCAGCAGCGGATGGGCCAAGGTTAGGACCAGCGCCGGCATTGAGGGCTGGTGTTCGGAGAAGTACTTGGATATGTAGGGGGATTAACGGAGTCGCTACATTCTATGCAGATGTTATCCATCGGCAAGATTGATTACTGTTAATCTGCGTTCTTTAGCAAGCCGTACGGTTTGACTTGTTCCGCTTCTTGCATATTTTAGATAAGCTATGCAATAATCGCTGTTTTCCACAAGATAAGTATTACGTTTTTCCATACACCCGGCAAAATACTGTTCAGATACATAGATGACTTTGTCAGCGGCGCAAACCAAATTACGGTAAGCCGTTTTTTCTTTTTGCGGCCATCTGCTCTCCTGATTGCGACAAGGCAACACCATAATTAGTTTTGCAGAGCTGTATTTTTGTTTGAAATCTAAGACGGTGAACCCGGCTAGCATATCAAAGCCGATTGCGCCGCCGCAAGCAAAAGAATAGACGCCTTGGCGGATTAGGGTTTCTATTGTGGTTCCAAGGTATTCTTGTAGAAAGGGAAGTTCCGCATTTGCAATTTTTCTGTGACCTGTGAAGCAACAGGTGTGTGGCGTGGCAGTCATCGTAAATCTCCTCCAAAAAAACGTATACAGACTAGAGAATAAATATCCAGTCTATTAACCATTATAATCATTCCAGCTATAAAATCAATAGTATGTATACTGGTGACAGCGTGGAGTGATTATATGAAAAAGACAATGTTTACGATCCAAGGCAACATATGCGGCGACCGTATACGATTGGGGCGTGCAATGCACAAGCCTCCTTTGACACAACAAGGGCTTGCAAATAAAATCCAATTTTTAGGCATTGGAATGACAAAAACAATAGTCTCAAGAATTGAAAAAGGCGAACGGCATGTTGTGGATGCAGAGCTAAAGACAATAGCGCAAGCGTTGGGCGTCTCTATGGAATGGTTGGTTGAGGATGTGGACGTTGCAGATAAACAGGTTTAGTCAGAAACAAGAAAACAACCCGCCAGCATGGACGAGTTGTTTCCTTTCTTCGTCATAAGACATATCGTATTGGAAGATTCAAGAGAAAAGCTCCTTCTTCCCCCGCATATACGCGTCCATCGCATGGGCCACCTGCTTGGCAAACTCCACCGCCTCCACCACGGTTTTGGCCCCGGTCACCACATCCCCAACGGCAAACACGCCCTCCCGGGTGGTGTGCCCGCCTTCGTCGGTGCGCACCAGCCCCCGCTCGGTCACCTCGATCCCCTTAGTAGAAGAAACGATCACCGCCCGAGGCCCCTGTCCCACGGCGATGATCACCGAATCCACCTCAAACAGCTGCTCGGTACCGGGAATAGGCGCGGCGGATTTTTGCCCGTTCTCGTCTTCCGATATCAGCGAATCCGCCAGCACGACGCCTTCGTCCACAAAGGCCACCGTGCTTTTTTTGAACAGAAAATCCACGCCGTCGATCTTCGCAAACTCTATCTCGATGTCCCGGGCGGAGACGTCGCCTTCTTCCTTGTTGCCGATCACGGTCACTTCCTCGCAGCCGTGGCGGAAGGCGGTGCGCGCCACGTCCATGGCCACGTTGCCCACGCCGATCACCGCCACCCGCTTACCCAGGCGGTACACGTCGGGGTTGCGCAGGTACTCGATGGCGTAATGCACGTGGCCCAAACTCTCCCCAAGGATGTTGAGCCGGGCGGGGCGCCACACGCCGGTGCTGATCAGCACCGACTGGTAGCCGTCGCGGAACAGGTCGTCCACATTCAGGTTCATGCCGATGGCGGTATTGGGGCGGATGCGCACGCCGCTCTTGAGCAGCACTTCCTTCAGGCGGTGCAGGATGCTCTTGGGCAGCCGGAACTCGGGGATGCCGTAGCGCAGCACGCCGCCGATGCGGTCGTTGCCCTCAAACATGGTCACATCGTAATTGAGCCGGGCCAGGATCGTAGCTACGGTGAGGCCCGCCGGGCCCGAGCCGATGATGGCGGCCTTGCCGTTTTCCCTGGTGGAGGGGGAGGGCTGGTAGATGTTTAAAAAATAATCGGAGATGTATTTTTCGATGGCGCTGATCTGCACGGGGGAGCCCTTGTGGCCCAGGATGCAGTGGCCCTCGCATTGGTTTTCTTGAGGGCATACGTGGCTGCATACCAGGGACAGGGGGTTGTTTTCAAACAGCAGCTTGCCGGCGTCTGCGATCTGGCCGTCCAGCAGCAGGTGGATAAACTCCCGCACCGGCGTATGAACCGGGCAGCCTGCCTGACAGCGGGGGTTTTCGCACTGGATGCAACGCTTCGCGTCCTCGATGATGTGCTTGCCCATGGTGATGTCTTCCTTTCTCAATGGCAGAATCATGCGCACATCATACTATACCAGTTTTCTTCTTTTGTACATAGTCATTTTCACGCCAAGGGATACACCACTTCATGCGTATCTCCGTCATCCATCAGCGCGATCCATCCCTCTGCTTGCATGCGCCCGTCAACGGTTACGTGTGTAACGTCGCGCCGCACGCTGATACGATAGGCAGAACGCCCATACCGGTACGCAAATGAAAACCCGTCCCAATCTTTCGGAATTTTGGGGGATAACCGCAGCTTGTCGCCCCGCTTTTCGAAACCCAGCAGGGTTTGCATCCCGGCGATCCACAGCCAGGATGCCGAGCCGGTGTACCAGGTCCAGCCGCCCCGGCCGGTTTGCATGGGGTTGGTATACACGTCGGCTACGCTCACGTAGGGCTCCACACGGTATCGGGCCGCCTGCTCCGGTGTGGCGGTGTGGGCGGTGGGCAGCAGCATGCGAAGCGCCTCCCAGGCCCGCTCCACCTGGCCCAGCCTGGCGAAGGCCAGCACGGCCCAGGCCGCGCCGTGGGTGTATTGCCCGCCGTTCTCGCGCAGGCCGGGCAGGTAACCCTGGATGTAACCGGGATCGCGCCCGCCAGCCTCCCCCTGATCAAAGGGCGGGGTCAGCAGCTTTACGATGCCGTGCTCCCGGTCGATCAGCTTGCTCCATAAGGACTCCATGGCTTGCACAGCCCGTTCCGGGATCGCGCCGCCCAGCACCGCCCAGCACTGGGCGATGCAGTCGATCTCACAGCAGGGATCGCCTGCCGAACCCAGGGGCGTACCGTCGTCGAACCAGGCGCGTCGATACCATGCGCCATCCCAGGCGTGGGCCTCTAAGCTGGCCAGCAGGCGGGCGCGCAAAGCCAGCAGCTCGTCCCGGCGCAGATCGTCGCACAGGGCCGAAAAGTTGTACAGCGTAGCGGCAAAGAACCAGCCCAGCCACACACTCTCGCCCTGGCCTTCGGCGCCCACACGGTTCATGGCGTCGTTCCAGTCCCCGGCGCCGATCAGGGGGATGCCGTGCTTTCCTAGCGCCACCCGGCGGATGGCGCGCAGGCAGTGCTCCAGCAGAGATTCTTGTGCTGCGGATTCCTGGGCGTTGCCGTACCAATCCTCCTGGCCGCCGGGAATGTCCACATCCCGCAGGTAAGGCACACGTTCCCCTAGCACGGACACGTCGCCTGTAGCCCCCACGTAGGCGGCGGTGACATAGGGTAAAAACAGCAGGTCGTCGCTCATGCGGGTGCGCACGCCCCGGGCAGGGGGATGCCACCAGTGCTGCACGTCCCCTGCCTCGAACTGATGGGCGGCGCAGAGCAGCAGGTGATCCCGCACGGTTTGGGGATCGGTGATCAACAGGGCAAGGCAGTCCTGCAGCTGATCCCGGAAGCCGTATGCGCCTCCCGCCTGATAGAAACCCGCCCTTGCCCACAGCCGGGAGGCGGTGAGCTGATAGGGCAGCCACCGGTTGAGCATCACGTTGAGAGCTGCGTCTGGGGTGCGCACGGTAAGGCGGGACAGCCGTTCCTCCCACATGGCCTGCACCTGGGCTAAGGATGGATGAGCCTGGCCCCGGGTTTCCCGGGCCATCTCCAGCGCAGCGTCCGTGTTTGTCGCCCAGCCCAGCGCTAGGTGCACCTCCGCCTCACCCTCCGGCGTCAGGCGCAGGGGCGTCCGGAGCACGGCGCAAGCGTCGTCCATGCCCAGAGAATCCAAGGTTTTGCCTTGCATGCCCCTGGGTGAAAGGGTTCCTCCCAGCCCCAAGAAAGCCGCCCGGTCTTGCCCGGCGTGGACCTCCGGTGCGCCGGGCATGGCCAGAAAGGCGCAGCCTGGCAGGTTGGGGCTCCGGGCCAGGCACACGCCTTGGGAGATTTGGGTGTGCACCATGCGCCGCGCTTCTTCCCGATCCCCAAAGGCCCAGGCCGCATATGCCGTAACAGACAGCTCACGTGTATCGCCAGCATTCCGAAGGTGAACGAGGCTGTGCTTCAGAGGCGCATAAGCATCCACAAACACCGTGACACGGTACGCTATGCCCAATGCAAATCCTTCGTATTGGGTAAAGCCAGGGGCGTGGGTTACCCGCCGCGCGCCGGACAGCAGGCTGGAAAACTGGCCGGTTTGTTCATCCCGCAGATAGAGGGCCTCGCCGGGCCGGGAACGCACCGGGTCGTTCATCCAGGGCGTGAGGCGGCCTCCGTGGCTGTTGTCGACATAGGTGAAACCCGCGCCCCGCTCATTTAATATCGTGCCGAAGCCCCGGTTGGCCAGCACGTTGCACCAGGGGGCGGGCGTAGGTTTGCCGGGCTCCAGGTCGATCACATAATCACCGTTTCTGGCAAAGCCGCCCCAGCCGTTGAACAGCAGGCGGCTCAGGGACTTCAACCCTTCGGCAGGGTATGCGCACGCTTGCTCAGGCCAGTTGGCATCCACAGGCGGGATGCCCGTGCGCATAGCCTTCATCTGCGCGCCCAAGGGACCATTCTCGCCGTGAAGCGCCAGGGCCGAGTAGGCGATCAGGGCGTCGCGACGGTAAGGCTGGATCACCTGGGCGTCCAGAAAGTGTACGCCTCCGGCCTTGCCCACCAGGTCGCGGGCATGACCCGATGCCACCATCTCTTGCAAGGCGCTGCGGGTGGGGGTGTAGTACTCGCCGCCATGGTCGTCCAGCAGCACCAGATCGGCCCACAGGCCCCACTGGCGCCAAGCTTCGTGTATCTTCAACAAGTTGCGGGCAAAGGGCAGGTGGGCCGCTTCGTTCACGCATAGGGTCAGGATGGGCAGATCGCAGGACAGGCCGCAAGCCCAAAGATCCTCACGCATGCAGGCGTACTGAGGCAGCTGGGCCCGGGCAGTGTTTTGCCCCCGGTAGAGCATGTAGGAGGCTAGCCGCTGGGCTTGATGCTGCATGCTTGGGTCTAACGACAAATAGTCGGCGGTCACCTGGGCTTGGGTTTGAGCCAGCTCCAGCGCCCGCTGTGCCGCGCCCAAGTCGGCGTACTGAGCGGCCATTTGAGCGGCGTCCTCCATACCGTATGCCGCCGCCGTGGCGAATGCGAACCGTGCGCTGTCTCCCGGTTGCAGGGTGACCGTGGCGCCCAAAGACATACAGGGGTCAACCACCGCACCCACACTGTCGCCCGTGTCCCTTTCCTTTAGGGCGCGGGGCAGCGGCAGGCCATGGTTGCGGCCTAAAAAGCGCGCCCGGTCGGTATGGGCAACCCAAGCGATGCCTGGGATATCAGCCGCTGCGGTGTGCAGCAGCAGTGGATACCTCTCTTGGGTTGCGCGAGGGCGGCGCTGGGCCGTAATAGCGCAGGGGGAGATGCGGGCGGTTTGAATGAATAGGTTGCGGAAGGCGGGATGGGCTTCGTCGGCGGCCTGGGCGGAGAGGGCCACTTCAAAAAAAGTGGCGATCGAAAGGGTGCGCGGGGCCTCGCTGCGGTTTTGCAGGGTCAGCAGGTGCAGCGCCGCGCCGTCCAGGGGGCATACAAAGCACTGGAGGGTGCTATGTATCTCCTGTTGACGGCGAATGTAGACCGCCGAGCCGGTTTCAAAGCGAGTTTCGCCCGGCAGCCCGCTTTGATTGGCGCGCCAGGCCAAGCCGCTCCTTGCATCATAGAGAAAGCACTGCAAACCGTAACCGTCGGCCAGGGGGTCGGGCCGCCAGCGGGTGAGCATCAGGCCGTTGTGGGCGATGTATCCGCCACCCCTGGCGTCGCATAGCAGGGTGGTGCCCTCGCCGTAGAGCAGCTGGGTTTCCAGGGGGATGGTCTCCGGGTGTACGTGACGCACCGCCCGCACGGGCCGTTTGGCCGGGATGTCCACCCGCCGCGTCCGGCTGCGCCAGTGCAGCGCTTTACGAGGGGGAATTCGCTCCTCCAGCAGCAGTTCAAAGGCCTCCACCTGTGGGTTTGAATGAAACACTGAAACCAAAGAGTCGTCGGTGAGCGCGTTGCACAAGGCGCATAAAATCATACCCTGGTGGTGGGCCATGTGGCTGCGCACCAATTGATAGGCGCTATCTGCGGTGGGAGCGGTATAGTCGGCGGCTTCGTAGAATCCCAGGGCGCCGCACCAACCCATGGTGCGCATGCGCATCAGGTTGTCACAGGCTTCGTTGGGCGCTATCCTCAGGGCCAGCGCCGAAGCGTAGGGCGCGATCACCTGGGCCGAAGCTTCGCTGCGCAGCGCCAGCTGAGATATGCCAAAGGCCCTGTATTGGTAGTTAAGGAGCGGATCGAAGGCGTAATAGCCAGATTCGGACACGCCCCAGGGGCGGCCCTCGGCGGCGGCTTTTTGCGCCCGCACCGCGTGGCGGCAGGTGTCGGCCAGCAAGGTACCCGGCGTTAGGCGCATGATGAGCCCCGGCATCAGGTATTCGAACATGGTGCCGCTCCAGGAGGCCAGCACCGCGCCCCTGCGGGTGCGGGCCAGCAACCGGCCCAATCGCTGCCAGTGGCGCAGGGGAACGGCGCGCTGCATCACCGCCAAAAAGCTGAGCAGTCGCGCCTCCGAGGCCAGCAGGTCGTAATGGGAGTCCCCGGCCTGCCCAGTATCCGTGTGTATGCCGATGTAAAACAGATCGCATTGGCTATCGTACAGGGCGGAAAAGTCCATTGATTTCCAAAGATTTTCCATGCGGGTGGACAGCCCTCGGTGAGTAGGATCCAAACGATCGGGCGCCTCCCGCAGGGCCTGGGCGCAGGCCAGCAGGCAACCGGCCAAGTTTCCGCTGTCCACCGCCGATACGTACCGGGGATGGAGCGGGGTCAGGGTGCGGGTATCGTACCAATTGAGCAGGTGGCCCCTCCAGGTTTCCAGTTGTTCCAAGCTGTCGAGGGTCTCGTGCATGCGCCGAGCCATCTGGTCGGCGTCGATAAAGCCCAGGCGCTGGGCCGATACGCAGGAGAGCAGGTACAGGCCGATATTGGTGGGAGAGGTACGGTGGGCGAGGCCCTTGGAGGGCTGAAGTTGCAGATTGTCCGGCGGGAGAAAGTTGTCCACCGCGCCAATTGTACGCTCAAAAAAGCGCCAGGTATCCCGGGCCAAGTCCAGCATGGCGTGGCGCTTGGGGGCGGGCAGCGGGGCGGGGGATTCTACAGGGGCGTCGAGCCAGGCATACAGTTTGTACAGGCCTGCGAACCGTGAAGGATTGCCGTCCCGCTGCCTTTCGGCGTCGGCGGCGGTGACCCACTCCAGCAGGTGGCGCCTGGAAAAGAAGACCCGCCACACGGTGCGTATGGCCGCGTCCGCCAGCACGCCCGCCTGATAGGGCAGTATGGCCAACTGGGTTCCAGCTACCCGCAGTGCTTGCACAGAGGGAGCCAAAAACAACCGCGCTTCTGGCGCTAGCAGCGCTGCCCACACGGAAACAGCATTACCGGACAGCGCACCGAAGATCAGCAGCAACAACCGCATGGGCGGCGCTAGACTGCGGCGCAGATTGTCCCAAATCTTGTAGCGGGACAGTAAATCTAGGGGATTGCGCCTCCGCCCATCCGCGCCGCGTACAATGGGAAACAGCCAGGGCAGCAGCTGCCAGTCGCCTCTGGTCCAGCGATGCAGGCGCATCATCCAGCCCCGTAGCGAGGCTGGCTGACTGTCGTACAATACTGTGTCCGAAGCCAGCGCCGCACCACTGAGCTCACCTTCCAGAAGGTCGTGGGAGAGCACAGTGTTGGGCCGTATCCAATCCCGGGTGGCTTCGCAAAAGGCATGGACGTCGTAGATACCCTTGCCGGCGAAGCTGCCCCGCCCGCATAGATCCTGGTACACGTCGGAGGCGGCGGTTTGGTAGGGATCCACGCCGCCCCTTCCGCCAAAGATTTGAGCGATGCGGGCGCCCACGCTGTGGGCGATGGTCTCCATGCGGGGCTGGATCACCGCCCGGCCCCGCCGTCTGCCGTGGAGCGTCATCGGCTTGTTGAGGGGATGGGCCATCATGCCGATGAGCTCCAGAGCGGCTCCTGGTGGCAGCAGGGTGTCGCTGTCCAGGGTGATCACCTGCCGGTAATGGTCATACAGCGTGTTTGTATCAATGGAAGCGGCGGCAAAGCTGTCCTCACTGTGGCCGGTGCGTATCAGCGCGTTGAGGGCCTCCAGCGCGCCCCGTTTTCGCTCCCGGCCCATAAACCTTTGCTGGGCGCCGTTCCAGGATCGGTGGCGGTGCAGGTACATGAACCTATCCGGTCCTTGGGCCGTATCCTCGGCACTCAGGGTACGTATGGCTTCCATCCCGGCGCGCAGGATATCGGCGTCGGCTACGTCCTCGGCGGCGGGCCCGTCGGGGAAGTCGGCCAGAAGCATAAAGTGCAGATTGGGGTCGTCGTTGGCGTGGCGCAGCACCGACAGGCGCCGGGCCATTCGCCGGGCCTGATCGGGCCGGCTCAGCAGGGTGGGAACCACCACCAGGGTGCGGCGGCTTTCCGGCAGGGACTCGTAGCCGATGCGGGGCAAGGTGCGGGGCGGGCAAACCCAGCGAACCAGCGTGCCGGTCAGAGCTTCCGCCGCCGCACCCAATACAAAGAAGGCGGGAATCAAAAGAGCGGGACTGAGCCCAAGCATTAACGCAAGGCCACACAATAGAAGGCCAAAAGACAGCCGCGCTGCCGCATACAGAGACTCGGCGCGTCGGGACAAGGCGCTGTGTGCCGTCGCTGCCATCGGCATGCCGCCCATGCGCCGCCACAGGGAGGCGATGCCTTCATCCAGCAGATAGTAACCCACGTGCCCCGTGAGTTGGCCAAGCTCGCCCTCGTCTTGGGACAGCTCAGCCAGCTCGCAGGCGTTGCGGGCCACCTGTATCTCCGAAAGGGAGCCGGTGCGCGCGATGCGCTCCACTCGGTTCCGATACATTGCGCGGGAGGAGAGGCTCATGCGCGGATATACGCCGCTGGGGTCTTCCCGCAGCCAGCGCTCCACGGCGGACAGGTCCTCTAGCAGTTCGCTCCAGTGGATTTGCGCTACGGTGCGCAGGGATGTGATGGCATTGCTGATCCACTGGCGCTCCAAGGTTTGCCGCGCGTGCTCCCGCTCTACCACCCGCTGAGCCCGCAGATCCAGTGTGTCCAGCTGCTTGTCCAGCCAGGAGAGGGCTGTGGCGTTTTCTTGATCCCGCAGGCATTTGAGCAGATGCTCAAAAAAGCAGGTGCTGCGCGGGGCCCGGGCAAACTTGCGTTGCAAAGTGGCCGGGTCGGCATGGGCCAGCAGCCGTGACCACTCCGTGGCAGCGACCCGGTCGCGCTGGGCTTGGGCGCAGGCTACGGCCAGGTGGGAGAGCAGTTCCACCAGAGTGGCGCGCAATATCAGCGGCAGCGCCCACAACTCCCGCAGGCGCAGCAATTGCACGCTTTGCCAGGCTTCCGCCCCATAGCGGATGTTCGCGGCGTGGAGCTTGGCGTCGCAGTGGGAGATCAGCTCCCGCGCCAGCAGTTGCATGCGGGGCTGGCGGCCCAGCATAGGCAGCGGCTTGATGCGGGGTAATTCCTTGGTGAGGGAAAGGGCGGCGTCTTCCAGGGTGCGGGCGTTGTCCATCAGCCACTGGGCGCCGGGCAACAGATCGCCCGCCTCGGGCATGGCGCTCACTGACATATCCAACAGGGCCAGGGCGCGCCGCATGCGCCGGGCGCTTCGCCGTGCGCCATGAGGCCGAGCCCGTCCCCTGGGTTTTTGCGATGAGGCGATGGCCTGCAGGTGCGCGCCCAGGGCCTCGTCTTCCAGGGCCGCATCCCGTGGCGGGGGAATCCGTTTGTGCTGAGCGGCGGAAAGAATGAGCAACAACAACAGCCCGGCAAAGGCAATCCACGCTTCCATTCAAATGCTCCTAGCTTCTTTTGTACGGATATTGTGCGCATAGTCGGGCGGCGGCATGCAGGGCTAGATCATTTGCTGCTTGATGATTGCGCAAAAATTGTGTATGATTGAAGAGAAGGTGAGGATACAATGAAAACGGCTTATCCGGTGGTGTTTACAAGGTTGGAGGACGGCTATGCAGTACATGTACCAGACTTTGTGATCGACACACAGGGAGACGACATCACCCAAGCCATTGAAATGGCGCGTGATGCGATCGGTTTGATGGGTATTGATAAGGAGGACGACCAAAAGGTATTGCCTGCGCCTTCCGCCATTGATACGGTGCATTGTGAGGAAGGTGAATTCGTGTCCCTTGTGGATATTGATTTTGCCGAATACCGCCGTGCGAACGAGCGCCGGGCCGTGCGACGTAACGTGTCGCTTCCCGCATGGTTGGATAATGAGGCGGAAAAGGCAGGGATCAACGTTTCGGCGGTGCTGCAAAACGCGTTGAAACAGGAGTTGCATTTGGCAGGTCATCCTTCACAATAGAAACGACCGTCAGTCGGCTCTAAGTGGGTCGGCCGCCGCGCTTGCCCGAAAGTCCAAGAATATAATCTGTTGTTGTGTCATGATATTTTGCCAGCGCAAGTAAAATGGCTGTCGGGATATCTCGTTGGCCAAGTTCATAATTGGCATAAACTTGCTGGGAGCAATTCAGAATTTTGGCCATCTGCTTTTGGGTCAAATCTGCGTCTTCCCGCAGGTCACGAATGCGACTATACATTTCAAACACCCCTCAGTATTATGAGGGCGAAAGAATTTATCTCTTGATTTTAACTGCAAATTGCAGTAGACTATTTCTCGACGCTATCAATTTTGAAAGGGGAGAACAGTACAATGAAGGCGAAAAGATTTCTTTTTCTGTGGGTACTCGTTGCGCTCATGATTTTACCCGTCGTGTGTGTTGCGGAAAGCTGGGAGAATTTTGTGGACAGCGTTGAGGCGGCGCTAAAGGCAAGCAAGGAGAAAGTGGTTGTTGTTACCGCCCCAAGTACTGTTAATGCATCCCCAAGTATTGTTTATGCATCTGGTCGCCCAATTCGTGTGCCGGAAGGCAGGGGGTTGGTCATCGAAGGAGGCAGATTTGAACACCTGGCGCTAGAGGGTGGGCATATTACGCTGCGTGGCGTGACAGTGCATGATGAAAGATATACCGCAATAAGCATAGTCAACGAGCCGCTTGGATCCAATGGGCTTGGAAGCGGTGAATGTTTTGACGTGACGCTAGTCATTGAAGAAGATAGCGTGATCCAATCAGTGGGAGAGGGGATATCAATACGCAATAAGGGATTGCATCATGTTGTTTACGTGGAGAATCGGGGGACAATAACCGCAAAGGATAAGGTGGTAAGGGTATATGAGGGAAATGTTGCCCTGAACAATTCGGGCACGTTGGTTTCTAATGCAGGCCCGGATGATCACGGCTATGGCGTTTATATAAACATGGAACCCGATGAAAGCAGCAGCGCGATTGTATCGGTACACAATACGGGCACGATTAAAGGGTTATCCTACGGAATATTCGCATTTATAGGTCAGGACATAGGGGCTGATTCTTTTGGCTGCGCATCCCTGCGTATCGTCAATGAAGGGAAAATCGAATCGGATGATAAGGGCGTCAGCATTAGATTGGTATCTTCCAATGAGCATACGGAGCTCGTCTTTGAAAATGCGGATCAAGGTGAGATTACCGGAACCATAACAGGTGTGGAGTTAGAGCAATGGGAGCAATCTGATAATAAGACGATAGGGCAGGCGCACGTGATTAATAAAGGGGTTGTGACCGGCGGGCAGAACGCTTTTTCCATTGTGGCGGATTATCCGAATCTTGTATTGGAGTTGGGAACGGGTATTATTCTAACCCCCGATGTTATCCCCGCCCCGCCTGAACACTATGAAATCCGCCAAGCTACACCCGAAGAAGAATCCGAGTGGCCACCGGAAGTGGGCGGAAAAGTTTGCATCCGTTTCTCAGAAAAAGCTTGGAAAGAAATTTCTACCCAAAACGTAGCCTTTATGATGGACAGCGACAGCCAATCCACCAATATACCTTTCATGGTACTGCAAATCAACGATATCGAGGGGGATAACGAAGAAGGAGGCGCGCATGTTAAGGAGGCGGCGTTCTTCGTCGACACCAACACATTACCAGCAGACAGAGCCTATACACTATGGGAGGAAGAAATGGTCCAGCTCTCTGTCGAGGGTGCAATCAGTTGGAAAATGGAATGCTTGAGCTGGACAGTCAAGTGGGATAGTGAGGGTTGGATAGACCAGAACCGAAGCCCTTTTTGGCCTGAGGATACGACGTTAGTCTTCGTCACCAGATCTACGAACCCATTCTAACGCAAACAACAGGAGAAAGCCGTTCATATCGGCACGGTGTAACACTTCCCCGTGGCGGGGAGGTGGCAGCAGGTTTAGCCTTGCTGCTTGCTGTAATCCGGTTACGGAAGAGGCAAAGGGAACCGCTGTGTAGCGATGACTACACGGCGGTTCTCTCGCTAATTGATATTTGCCACGGGGATTCTTTCTCGTGAGGAAGCGCACCCTTCACATCCATTTTAGCATATTGATGCTTTTGTAAAGAGAGGCGCGCTATGTTCAGCAACATGTGCGCAATTGGACAGCGGCATTCACGATTGCACTTTTAGAAGGCTTGTTATATAATTTAAAATGGTAAAAATGGACGATGGAGGGGCACAAAGTGGCATTTATGCTTTTCTTTTTGTTTTGTTCGCTTAGCTTTGGTGGCGCGGCGCTGTGCAAGCGCAGATTTGAGCAGGCGCTGCCTCTTTCTTTTTTTGCGCTTATATTGATCCTATATGTTTGCGGCTTGTGTGGATCCATTGCCGTAGGCATCGGGCTGATGTGGGCGCTGGGAGCGGCGGCGCTGGCCGGAACGGCATGGAGCCTGTGGCGGCGAAAGGTGGCGTGGACGCAATTGATTACGCCCGGCCTGTTGGCCTTCGCATTTTGCTTTTTTGGCCTTTGGATGCTGCAAACCGGGCGCAGATCCAGTTTGTTCGACGATTTTACCCATTGGGCGTTGATCGTCAGAAATATGTTTTACGCTACCGGATTTGGAAACGGGCCGGATACGCCCACAATATTCCGCAACTATCCGCCGGCTATGGCGCTGCTGGAATTCTTTTTTGTTAAGACCGGCGGCGTTTTCCGAGAGGACATGCTGATCCGCGCTTCCTCTATCTTTGTGTGCGTGCTTCAAATACCAATATTTCGCCATGTGAGTTGGAGACAGGCTTGGAAGGTTCCGTTGCTTTTGCCCATCGTGCTGTTTATGCCTATGCTTTTTTTCGCCGATGTATACCTTTCTGTGTATGTAGACGCCACGCTGGGTTTGCTGCTTCTGTACCTGCTGTATTCCTTTGTGGATGGGGAAGCGGATGGCTTTGCCTGGATGTGCGTCGGCCTTGCCGCCGCGGTGTTGACACTTACAAAAATCTCGGGCCTCGGCCTGACGTTTATCGGATTGTTGACAATCACGCTGCAAAAGCGCGCCTGGCGAAGCGGGTGGGGTTGGGTGGCGCTGCCATATGCTTTGGTTTTGTTCGCTTACTTTACTTGGAATGCCTACTTTCGTTCGCTGAACTTACCCGGGGAGTTTTTGAACGAAGGGATTAACCTGCAAAACATTATCGCTTTTTTACAAAGGCAGGGTATGCCGTATCAATATACGGTGGCGCAAAACTTTGTACAGGATTTGCTGGAAACCCCTCATTACGGAGGCAGCCCGTTTAGCAGTTTCAGCATACGCATGCCATTGGTGCAGGTGGTCGCGCTGTTTTGTGTGCTCGCAGGCATTTGCGCTATGCTGCGCCCCAAAGAGAAACGCGGCGAGATGGTACGGATGTTTTCCGTACTGATGGCCGGTTTTGGAGTGTATATCCTCGCTACGTTATGCTTATTTCTGTTCGATTATCTCGATTATCAAGCCATCCAATTGATGTCGCTGGAGCGGTATATGGGCACCTATCTGGTTGCCATGCTCGGTTTTTTGGTGTATATTGCGCTCCGAGATGCCCTGACAGCCAAGGGTTGGGCCCGTTCGGCGCTTACCGCATTGCTGTGCATGGCTGTGATGCAGCTATTTGTAAATTGGCCGGTTTTTCGCAGGGTCACTTTTGATTCGCAAACCCAGATCGCCCACGCGCAAGGAGCGTTAAGGCCCTTTGAAGCGGTTCGCGAGCGAGTGGAAGGCCAGGAAGATGTTCGGGTGTACTTTGTGGCTCAGAGGGGCTCGGGTTATGATCTGAACTTCGATTCGATCCGGCTGTTCTACGTTTTCTCGCCGGACTTGGCCTACGATCGGTGGGGCCTGCCGGAGCCGCAAGAGGGACAAACGCCCGTGCAAGCGCTGACGGGGACGTTGCTGGAGAAAGGCAGTTCTCACATTTATTTGCATTATATCAACGACGAGTTTGCGGAAACGTACGCTGATTTGTTCGAAGAGCCTGCGGCCATCGCGCAGGGCCGATTATACCGTGTATCGTCTTATGATGAAAAGATCGTTTTGTCGATAGAACCCTAACTGTGCAGATTGGACGGGGGATGTACTGTAACGACGTGTGAGTGAATGAGGGGAGAAGCATCATGGAAAACGAAAAACTGTATCTGGGGATCCTGAACAACCTTTCCGAAGGGGTCTATTTCGTCAACATGGATAGGGCGATCATCTTCTGGAACAAGGCGGCGGAGGATATTACCGGGTTTTCTAAAGAGGAGATGATTGGAAAGCACTGCCAAGAGAGCAATTTAAGGCATATCGATGCCGAAGGCCGCTTGGTTTGTGATATGGGGTGCCCCCTGTACGCTACCATCAACGACGGCCAGCAGCGCAAGCACGAAGTGTTTGTCAGGCATAAGCACGGCCATCGCATACCCATACGGGTGAATATTTTCCCCATATGGGACAATGGAAGCATCCAGGGAGCGGTGGAAGTCTTCACACTCAATTCGCCGACGGTTTATGAGGACAATTTGATAGAAGAGCTGTCCAACTCGGCCATGAAAGACCTGCTCACCGGCCTTCCCAACAGGCGGTTCACCGAAAGTTACATGGAGTACCGGCTTACCGAGCTCAAGCGATTTGAAAGAAAGTTCTGCGTCGTTTTCTTGGACATCGATAACTTTGGCAAGTTTAATAATACATACGGCCATGAGTTGGGGGATGAGGTGCTCAAGAATGTGGCAAAGTCCATCGCCCATATCATCCGAAAGGGTGATTTGTACGGACGCTGGGGCGGAGAGGAGTTTATCGGCGTATTTGAAATCAAGGCGGATTCCGACGCCTTAACCATAGGCGAGAAAGTGCGCGCGCTGATCGCCAATTCCGAGGTGGAGCGCAACGGGGAAAAACTTGCGGTAACGGCTTCGTTGGGCGTCGCCGTGGCGCGCAAGGGTGAAACAGTACACGGCGTGGTCAAGCGGGCCGACCTGCTGATGTACCAGAGCAAACAAAACGGTAAAAACTGCGTCACTACGGATGTAAAATCATGAATTGACTAGAGCGTATGCATACTGTACAATGTGCAGCATAAAGACCAGGGAAGAAAACCAAATATGAAGGGATGAGGGACATGAAAAAAACCATATCGTTCGTTCTGTTGATCGCGTTGTGTTTGGCTTGCGCGCCGCACGCCGCCATGGCGCAGCAGCTGCCTGAGGTAAATCAGGCGATTGTGGAAATCGACGGCGAGACCGTGGTGATGCAGGCGGTTTCTATGGTTGAGGGGCAATTTCCGTTTGACTTGAATAAAAACTCAATGTCCATAATGGATAAGTATCATCGTGCACAAATGGTTATGATCAGCTTCATAGAAATCGAGTCCCGGCATGGGTATCGGGTAAAAGACTTTGCATTGACGGTTCCAGGCAACTGGGAAGCAGGAAGGACCTATCTCTCAAGCAAGACGGATAAGCTATTTGGTATCCCCGCGATCTATTATTACGACAGACAATCAGGCGAGAGATTGGCCAGCAATAGCTGGATCTTCGGGTTGTTTGGTTCTACGCCCCGGGTTCAAGCAGTCCCTTCTTATTCAGTGGCAGTCATCGTTGATGAGGCGAGCAGTGATTATTCTGTCATAAAAGGCAGGTTCGAAGCAACACATAATCGTGAGCAATATCGCAACATAACAGGTATTTTTTACGTGGACGCAAGTGAATTTCTTCCACCCTCGCCCGGTCCGTGGGATGATGAAGAGAATCCGTGGGGTGATACAGACGACCCGTGGGCCTATACATTCGACCCGTTAAGTGACGACGAAACGGACTGACCTCACAGCATGCGAAAGGATAAAAGCATGAAAAAGAGCCCGTGGTTCGTGCTGTGGATCATGCTGGCTTTGGCCTGCACACCGTTTCTCGCCCTGGCACAACAGCCCGAGGTAAACCAGGCCGTTGTGCAGATTGACGGTGAAACCGTCGTGATGGAAGCGGTATACGCACAGCCAGGGCAGACGCAAATTGCCCTCAATCAGTGGGCGCAAATGGAAGTCATAGGGTTCATAGAAAAAGACCCGCAAACGGGCGAAGTTCTGAAGTGGATCGACCTGCTGCTCCCCGGCAACTGGGAGGTGGGGCAGCTGGCTGAAACCGAGAATCTGCTGTATGGCCGCCCGGCTATTCGGTATGTTGATTGCCAAACCGGGGAGCTGTGGGATAGTTCCTTCGCGTACAATTCGCAGGCGTTCTCCGTCATCATTGATGCCGCCAGCGAGGATTACGCCATGCTCAAGGGCCGGTTTCGCGCCGCGCTTACGCTTCCCGTTTGGGTTCCGGACGGGCAAACAACCGAGGATGGCTTGCCCACTTACGTACGGACCGGTGAGCGAAACCTTTCCATTGGCGTCAGCAGTTTTTATGTGGACAAGCATGCGCTTGACCAAACGGCGGCGCCTATGCTCCCGCCGCTTACCCCGGCGCCTACCTTTCAGCCTACCCCCGCGCCCACCCTTGCGCCTGCGCCGCAATCCGCTCCTACTCCTTGCGACGACTGCAATAGGACAGGCGTATGCAAGATTTGCAAAGGGGAAGGATCGGTTGGTTCAGGGATTATCTGGAGCATGTGCATCTGCTGGGAGTACAACATCAGCGGTCAGTGCGTGAAGTGCGGCGGCGCTGGCCAATACACTACGCCCTACCTTGTGATGCAACAGAGCAGATGACACTGTTGTACAGTAATTCCAGCAGTATTTGTATATAGGCAACCAAAAATGCTTACATTCGGTTACATTTGTTGAAACCGTTGAATTTCACTTGCCCCCGTGGTATACTGTCTTGCGGTATCAACCCAAGGGAATCTTTGGTGCAATTTATTTTTTGTTCGGAGGATCATGATGGTCACGAGCGTGGAGAAACTACCCGGCAACAAGGTGAAAATCCGTTTTGAGGCGCAGGCCGATGTTTTCGAACAAGGCGTGCAAAAGGCCTACCTAAAGCTGCGGGGGCGCGTGCAGATACCCGGCTTTCGC
>Ga0123353_10003623_pt1 | contig 19573 bp, 16 predicted proteins | sample TergutLab28metaG_3_FD_92763 | JGI IMG/M metagenome (GOLD analysis project Ga0123353, IMG submission 92763) | Labiotermes labralis P3 segment gut microbial communities from Petit-Saut dam, French Guiana - Lab288 P3 | ecosystem: Host-associated > Arthropoda: Insects > Digestive system > Gut ... | reverse complement strand
TTTTGATGGGTTCGTGGAACCGTTTCCACGGGCTTGGCCTCTTTGCGCTGTTGGGATTCCAACAGCGCAAAGAGGCCAAGCCCGTGGCCAATCCATCCGTTCACGATTGACGGACCACTAGCCACAAGCCGCCAGGTATGGAACGACCTCGGCGAAAAGGCAACGAAAGCGGGAATCGGCATGCACGTGATGACGATCAGGATCGTGTGATGAACGGCAGGTTCTTCCATACCTGGTGGCTTGTGGCTAGTGGCGGGTGGCTTTTGTGACTATCGCATATCGAAACCATTTCCCGTATGATACGCCTTTCCCTGGAGAAATCAGCATGCAACGAATTCGTGTCGCGTCGGATCGGTGGAATTTTCAGCACGAGGATGGCCGATATTTTGTGCCGCTGGGCGGCAACATGATTAACGAGCAGCATCCGTTTTATTCCGGGACGATCTTCGACCGGTTTGACGCGGCCGCGTGCGATCGATGGCTGGGGCTGATGGCCTCGGTGGGGCTGAACTGTCTGCGGCAGGCGATTGGCGTCGACCGGGTTTTCGACGCGGCCACCGGCGCCAAAGCGGCGGGGCTGGCCCATTGGGACACGTTTCTGAGCCTGTGCGAAAAGCACGGAATCTACGTCATGCCCGTCGGCGGATACCTCGGCGGCAATGACTGGTTCGACTCGCCGATGCTGGCTGACAGCGGCAAACCGCTTGAGGACCGCTGCCGGTTCTGGGAGTCCTTCGCGGGCCATTGTGCCGACCACCCCGCCATCCTCGCCTATGACCTGGCCAACGAGTTGTCCTACGCGCTGCCGGTCGCCTCGGCGCTGCCCCAGGCCAAGGACAGGCCCGTCGATCACGCCCTCGTCGCCGCCACCGACGCCAAACTCAAGGACACCTGGCCGGCCTGGCTGGCGTCGCGCTACGGCAGCCTGGACACGATGAATCGCCTCCACGGCACGAAGCACGATGCCTTCGCCTCCGTGCCGGGGTCGGTGTATTTCGTCGACAAGCCCTTCGACCAGGCCGCCTTCGATTTCCGCTGCTATCTCAACGATCGCGGCTATCGCTGGTGCAAGCCGCAGTGCGACGTCATCCGCTCCGTCGCGCCGCAGCAGATGATCGCCTCGGGCAACAACGGCTGGCTGTTCCCGGACATGGACCTCTGCCTGGCCAACGGATTCCACAACATCGCGCTGCATGATTTGTTCGACATCGTGACGATTCACGTCTACCCCGCGCCGCAGTGCCTGCCGACAGGCCATGGCGACCCGCTCTCGGGCGAGGAGGCGATGCGGTTTTTCCTTGCCGCCAGCGTGGGCATGGCGCGGATCGACCATTTCGGCAAGCCGGTGATGATGCAGGAGTTCGGCTGGTACGGCGGCGGCGAGTCGCGGTTCCTCTGCCCGCTGCCCTACCGCAGCGAGCAGGAGCACGCCGACTACATCGACCGGCTGTGCCACAAATTGATCCCGCACGTTAACGGGTTTGTGAATTGGCCGACGTTCGACATGCCCGCCGCCAACGACGTGTCCAATCACGGCGGGATGTTCACGCACGACGGCAAGCCCAAACCGCTGGCGGGCGTGTACGAGCGGCTCTCGCGCGAACTGGCCGGCAAGCCGCAACGGCGCGCCCAAGGCACGACCACGCTGACCTACTCGCTACAGGGCCTCTACACCAGCCGCCAGTACCAAGACCGCATGTGGGAAGAAACCGTCGCGACCGTCCACGCGGGCCAAACGCCGGATTTCCGGTTTGTGTGAGAGGCATCGTTATTTTTACAACAAGACACAGAGAGCGCGGAGAAAAGAAGAAAACTGGCCGTTTCGACACGGTAGCAACGTTACATGGAAAAGTACGAATCGGCCTCCACGGTCTGCTTTCTCCATGCGACAATACGACAACGTCCCGCTTTCCTCTGTGGTTCTCTGTGTCTCTGTGGTAAAATGAAGGTGCCCGCGAGGAATAACCATGACCAAACAACTCGTCTGGCAAGGCCGGTTTTTACAGGTGGCGATGCGCGGGTCGTATGAATGCGTCGAGCGGCGCGGGATCAGCGGGATTGTCGGGATCATCGCCGTGACGGACGACGGGAAGCTGATTCTCGTGGAGCAGTTCCGCCCGCCGGTGCAGGCGAGCGTGATCGAGCTGCCGGCGGGGCTTGCGGGCGACCAGGCCGGCGGCGAGGGCGAGTCACTCGAGACCGCCGCCCGACGCGAACTGCTCGAGGAGACCGGCTACGAAGCCCGGACGATGCGGCCCGTTGCGCGCGGGGCGGCCTCGGCGGGATTGTGCGACGAGATCATCACCCTCATGCTCGCCGGCGGCCTCACGCGCACAGGGACCGGCGGCGGCGACGAACACGAAGCCATCACCGTCCACGAAGTGCCGTTGACGGACCTGCTGGCATGGCTCGGCCAACGCCAAACCGGCGGCGCAGTCATCGATGTGAAAGTCTACGCCGCCCTGGCGTTCGTTTCGTAGACTCGTCTCACCGCGTGGCCGGCGGCGCCTGGGCGCGGTAGATGCGTTCCAGGTCCGGGTTGCCGGGGTCGGGAGCAAATTGGACCGTATAAACGCCCGTCGAAGGCCATTGCCACTTCCAGAACTCCACATGAAGATCGGTAAAGCTCATATTCGCGCCACGATGCCGGCCTGAAATCATGTTCTGCCAGGCGTCGATTTGAACGACAAAATGTTCGTTGTCCATGCAGTCTTCATCTTCCTCCACGAACAGCAGCGTCTTGTCCGGACGCGGAATCGTTCCCATGCGCGTCCTTCGCTCGTACGGTTCCCCGAGGTTCGGATTGAACAAGATATACACATTGGCGCTGTAGCTGCCCCATTTATTCAATTTTTTCGCCTTCCCGCCAGGACAGTACAACTGTTCCGGGTCCACCCACTTTCCACTCAACAGGCCGGCACTGGTTCCGCCAAGCGGACTCGTGCCTCCAAAGAATGGATTCCAACTCTGATGCCAGTGAGGAATATTCGAATTGCCGCACGGACAATTGGGGGAGGTAACCCCTTCAAAAATCATGCCGGGCCACCGCTCGTCGTGATCCTGCGTGTACAGCCTGGTCGCGTCCATCGTATTGCGCATCTGCACCGCGCAGGCGGAAATCCGCGCCAGTTCCTTCGCCTTGTGGAGCGCGGGCATGAGAATGCTCACCAGTAGCGCGATGATCGCGATGACCACCAGCAGTTCAATCAGCGTAAACGCCCGTCGAAGGGTTCGAGACAACATCATGGCACACTCCACACCGTTCATCCCATTGTACAAAACCAACGAAACGTTCTCACGGCACCGCCGGCGGGCACATGGCCCGATTGATGCGGTCCAGGTCCGGGTTGCCGTAATCAAACGTATTATGGGCAATAAACACGCCCGTCGAAGGCCATTGCCACTTCCAGAACTCCACATGAAGATCGGTGAAACTCATGTTCGCGCCGCGATGCCGGCCGGAAACCATGCGCCACCATTCGTCCGTCCGAACGGCAAACTGCTCATTGGCGATGCTCGCCTCTTCCTCTTCCACGATCAACAGCGTTTTGTCCGGCTGCGGGATGTTCGTCCTGAACGCCCGCCGACCGAACGGCTCCATGAGGTTCGGGTTAAACCAGATATACATGTTGGCGGTGTAGCTGATGTTCAGCCTGCGTTTTTTCGCGTCCCCCGACGGGCAGTGTGTCTGTTCCGGCTCCACCCATTTGTCCTTCACCAGGCCGGGACAGTGCCCACGCGGCCCCGTCGCTCCGCTGAATAAATTCCAGGCCTGTGCCCAGACGGTCTTCGACGGATCGTTCGGGTCGGGAATCGGTTCAAACACCAGGCCGGGCCATCGCTGGTTATTGTCTTCCGTATACATCATCGTCGCCAGCATCATGGTTCGCATCTGCGTCGCGCAGACGGACGTCCGCGCCAGTTCCTTCGCCTTGCTCAGCGAGGGCATGAGGATGCTCACCAGTAGCGAGATGATCGCGATGACGACCAACAACTCGATCAGCGTAAACGCCCGACGAGATGTTGGTGACATGGCCATGATTCTATTTTACGCCAACCGCCCGCTCGCGTCCAGCGTCATCACATGATACACTACCCCTGTGGTAAATCTCACGGACATCGTTGGGCAGGATCCTGTGCTGGAACAGCTCTTCAAGGGGCTGGGCGGCATTCGCAGGCCTCACGCGTATATTTTTGCCGGGCCGGCGGGCGTGGGTCGGCGGACGACCGCCCTGGCGTTGGCTCGCACGCTGCTATGCCATCAACCCGTCACCGTCGTCAACGGCACGTGGTTTCCCCACCTGCCCGCCGACATGCCCCTGCCTCGCGCCTGCGGCCAATGCCCCGACTGCCGCATGATGGCCGACAACGCCGCTCACGGCGACTTCCACCTGATCTACAAAGAACTCGCCGCCTTCCACAACGACCCCGCCGTCCGGTCACGCGTCATGCAGGACCTCAGCATCGACGTCATCCGATCCTTCCTCATCGAACCCGCCTGGCGGTCCGCCTCCCGCGGCCGTGGTCGCGTCTTCGTCATCAAGCAGGCCGAACTGATGTCCAACGTCGCCCAGAACGCCCTGCTCAAAACGCTCGAAGAACCCCCGCCCGGCGTGACGATCATCCTGCTGGCCGAACAGCCCGAACAACTGCTGCCCACGACGCTCTCGCGCTGCCGGCTGCTGCGGTTCGGCCTGCTGCCGCGAGCGTTCGTCCGCGACAAACTCGTCGAGCAATCCCTGCCGCCCGCGCAGGCGGAATTCTGGGCCGACTTCACCGACGGCGCCATCGGCAAGGCGATGGCCTTCCACAAACTCGACCTCTACGAAACCAAGCGCGAACTGCTCGATCACGTCGCGGCCATGAACCGCGCCGGCGACGCCGAACTCGGCGAGCGGCTGGCGAAACTCAGCGAAAAGCTGGCCGACACGATCGCGAAAAACTCCCGGCAGGGACAGACGGAGATGTCGAAAACGCTGGCTGTGCGAACCGCCGCCGGCATGCTGATGGAGTTGCTCGCCTCGTTTTTCCGCGACGCGCTGACGCTCGCGGCCGGGGCCGACCGACCCCTCGCCAACCGCGACCAACGGCTGGCGCTGAACGCCCTGACGGCCCGCATGGATCGACTGTCCCTCGTCGGGGCCATCGAACAGCTCTCCGAACTCGAAAGCCTCCTCTGGCGCAACGTGAACCCCAAAACCATCTGGGACAACGTCGTCATCACCTGCGCCTCCGCCCCACCGCTTCGCGTGTGACGGCTTCACGACCAATGAAAAAACCGAAGCACGACACACCAAACCCATCGCGTGTCGTGCTTCGGTTTTCACATCGGACATTTCATCCGGCGGGCCGGGCTACGGCGCGTCGTTCGACGTCGGCTCGGGAAGCGGCTCGGGCAGCGGAGGCTGCTGGGCCGACGCGTCGCCGTCCAGTCCCGCGGTCAGCTGCTTGTAAATGCTGGCTTGAAGACCCAGCATCACGAAGATCCCAAACACATAGGTCGCGAACATGAGCAGATATTTCACGCCGGGGATCAGGCTGAAGACGAACATGGCAATGAACAGGGCCAACCCGACAATGAGGTAGACCACGAACATGCTCAATTTGTTGCCGTACGTCAGATGGTTGCTCAGCGTGAGCGCCTCGCTGGGGTTCTTGCCTTTATCCACCGCCAGGAGAACCGCCAGGGACCAGGCGAACGCGATGACAATGCCTGGGGCGATAAAGAACAACAACCCGGCATACACACCCATCATCACCAGGCCGTTGGTCAGGAAAAATTCGCCCATGTACTTGCGGTACTTGGGATCGAAAATCTCGGTCATAGGAATCATCTCGCCCTTGGCGGCCTTGGACACGATGCCCACCATCAAGCCGATGGTCGTCCCCACGTTCAGGTAGGGAATCCAGCACGTCAAGGCCCAGAGCAGGACATTGACGATGATCGGCACAATATTTTTTGTTCCGATGGCAATGCCTTCCTTAATCGTCCCGTCGATCGACAACGTTTTCACCGCAACCGTAGACATACACATACCTCCCAGCAAGTAGGGGTTCGGAAAAAGAAACCCTGAAAAACCGCTATCCTCGCGACGGCGGCCTCTCATAAGTCCCAAAAACTAGAGACGCGCAACAGCCACTACGGTCCTACTATAGATGTTTGTCGATGCGTGGCAAGCTTTTTATCGTGCCGCGAAAAAATTGTTCACCGCAATAAAACAACGAGGACTTCGCCATCCGGTTGGAATCGCGAAGTCCTCGTTACCCGTCACTCAGTACTCGTTACTTTCTTCGCCGCAGCAGCGCCAGGCCGCCCAGGGCCAGCAGGCTCATCGTCGCCGGCTCGGGAACGGCGGTGAATACCATGATCGCGCTGATGAGTTTCCCGTCGGGGTGATTCGGGCTGTCGCCGTCGAGGCTGCCGAAGAGCCGCACCGCCGACGTGAACACGCCGTCGCCGAAATCCACCCAGTACAGGTCGGTGTTGCTCGCCTGCGCCGCCCGGCCCAGCGTCACCCAATCGCAATCCCCGTCGCCGGTCACGTCGACGTACACCTGCACGTCAAAGTTTTTCCACGCCCAGGAATCACCGAACACGCTGGTCTCGATCAACAGGCCTTGAACCAGCGCGGCCTCGCCCAAATTCACGCCAACCCACTGATCGTCGCCGTCGGCTCCTATCGAGTTGCTGGTGTATCGCGTGGCGTTACCGAGGTCATAATCCGTCATGTTGCCCGGACTGGCGAGATTGCTGATGGTCGCCTTGCCGGAGGCGACATCCACGAACCGATCCGCGTAAAACCCGATGCTGCCGATCTGGTAATACCCGTCGGTCTCGCCGTTGGACTTGATACCTTCCTGGTTCACCTCGACCTTCACGCCGTACACACCCGTCAGGTTCACGTCGTAAAAGCCCAGTTTTCCCAGGGCTTCGTCGAAGTCGCACACCCACTCGTATTCGCCGTCCGCGGACGTCTTGGCGTAGATGCTGCCGGCCGTGCTTCGCTCCGTGACGGCCGAGGCGACCATGATCGTGCCCAGCGTTTGAGGCTGTTCCCACGTTTCAATGTACGTCATGAAGTCGCCGCCCGCGGCGAGATACGGTGTGCTGCCTCCGGAGAGGTCGCTGGTGCCCAGGTCAAACCAGCCAAACCCGGTCCCGCCCCCCGCGTCGCCACGGGCCTGGGCGTTCTGCGTAATCGCCCCGGTCCCCGCGAAACTGCCGAACGGGCACTGCCCCATCGTCGCCGCCGTCGCGGGACCCGCCAGAAGCATACCGGCCAATACCATCAATATGATAACACGCATGTTCCTGCCTCACTTTCTATGACAAAACAAACATAATGCCATTCTTATTGTAATTGGAATCCGTTTTTTGTCCATTCATTTCCGGCGCCGCCACGGCAAACGCAGGTACGTTTTTCGGTTGTCGCTGACCGTCCTGTTGTCGTCGCGACTGGCCACAGGCCCTGCCATTTTGCGTTGTCGATCGTTGTGACAGGCGAAGCGTTCTGTCGCTCACCACGTCTCACAACGCAAAATGGCAGGGCCTGTGGCCAGTCACGACGACAACAGAAATTCCGTGCGAAAAAGAGGATGTGTATGCATTTACGCTGCCGGCACCTCGGGGGCCAACTCCGCACGGACGAGCGACAAGGACTCACCGGATCACGGCTTGGCGGCGATGTGTCGCAGGGTCTGGTCGCGGACGGTCTGGTGGGAGATCAGGGTCGTGACCCCGACGGCGGCTTTGCGGTTTCCCGCGTCCGCTAGCAGAATCGCAGCCTTCGAGGCGGTCTGGTCCCGCACGGTCTGATGACTGATGTGTCTCAGTCCCGTCATAACGGCTTCGGGCTGATTGCACCATGCCGCGTGAAACACCGCCATACGAAAGGCCTCGTCGCGAACGGTCTGGTGGGAGATCGATCTCGCCGCCGCCATCCGGGCTTCCCAGTCGGCAGGGTCCCACTCCGCCGGCGTGCGATGATGCGGCGGTTCCACCGCGGCCGGCGCATGCTCCGGTGGCGCATAATGCCTCGGCGGCGAAGTCGCCCGTCGACCACAATCACACGGCGCGGCGCATCCGCTCAGGAACAACACCACGACCAGGCACGACACGGAACATAGCGTTTTCATCATGACCTTACACGATACTCCAGTTCCCCGGTTTGACAAGCGTTTTTCAGAAAAACAACAGGTCTTTCGACCCTCGCCGCGCGGGCAGAGAATCGAAAGACCTTATATGGATCACACCGCCAAAGACGGTATCATTTTTTACAACCGAACGTCGAATACCTGCTGGCTATTGGCTGCCGTTGTTACCACGCGAAGTGGGCGAACGCTTTGTTAGCCTCGGCCATGCGGTGGACGTTTTCACGGGTCTGCATGGCGGAGCCTTCGCCCTTGTACGCGTTCATCAGTTCGCCGGCCAGCCGTTCGGCGGTTTTGGAGCCTTTGCCGGAGCGGATGGCTTCGAGAATCCACCGGATCGACAGCGAGAGCTGGCGTTTGCGGTTGACCTGCATCGGCACCTGGTAGTTGGCGCCGCCGACGCGTTTGGAGCGGACTTCGATCAGCGGCTTGACGTTGTCGATCGCCTTTTCGAAGACTTCCAGCGGCGAGGCGTCCTTGACTTTCTTGCCGATAATATCCATCGCGTCATACACCACGCCCTGCGCGACGCTTTTTTTGCCGTCCCACATCAGGCAGTTGATGAACTTGGCCACCAGCTTGCTGCCATATCGCGGATCCGGTGTCAACTGCGAAGCCGATGCGGTAAATTTCTTGAATGCCATGTCGTTTCTACTTTCCTTACTCTCAATTCCCAAACACCCAAGGGCCAGGCGATCAGCCGCCCGAACCCTCACCGCGATCGGACCGTCCGGCCGCGATTACAAGACGAATTTTTTCACTCTACGCCGCCAGCGCCGGCATGAGCATTACATGCTCAACATGATCCAGACGGGACAGCCGATGCTCGACGACCGTCAACACTTCCGAGTATTCGGCCCCACTTACGCCTTCTCGATCCGGAAGCACTAAAATTTGCAAAAAGCCTTCCTGTTGCATGTACGCCTCCGCAACGATCAGGCGAAAATCAAACTTTTCCTGCTGAACATACGCATCCAGCAATTCCTGAACACGCTGTTGTAATTGCCTGACCTGCTGAGGCGTTTTTTCACTTTCATCGCTCATCGACGGCTCCTTATGGTCAGCGAAAAAATTCGGCTCATCAAGCGGATAGCCTTCCGGGCATCCATGGCTCCACTCAGATGCGATGGGCGGTAATCCGCCGCAACCCGTAACCGATACAATTCACGCAAGTCTTCCGCCACAAGCCACCGATATTGTCCGATCCCTCGAAGATGGTGCAAAACCAGATCGGGCAATTTCTCGTGGCCTGGGCCTTCGCGTCCGTCGGCGAACGTCATCCCGCGCAGGATCAATGCATGCGCGATCCGAGAGTATACGGCATAATACGCCCGGCTGACGGCACTTCGCTCATACCGCTGCCGCACCAACATACCCGCCGCGCCGTAGCTGCTGCTTGCCACCGTGGCTCCAGTCCATCGCGCCCGCCGTTACTTCGGCGTCTTGGCGCCGTACTTGGACCGGCCTTGCTTGCGGTTGGCGACGCCCAGGCTGTCCAGCGTGCCGCGGACGATGTGATAGCGCACGCCCGGCAAATCGCGGACGCGGCCGCCACGGACCAGCACGATGCTGTGCTCCTGAAGGTTGTGATCGATGCCCGGAATGTAGGCCGTCACTTCCTTCTTGTTCGACAGCCGAACGCGGGCCACCTTCCGCAACGCGGAGTTGGGCTTCTTCGGCGTCATCGTCTTGACCAGCAAACACACGCCACGCTGCTGGGGATGCCCCTCCAGCGCCGTGTTCTTCTTCTTGGTCTTCTGGACCACGCGAGGTCTACGAACCAGTTGATTGATCGTCGGCATTTATTTCCTCTTGCGAATCATCCGCCACAATACGAAAACTCTTTCACGGAAACGCGTAAGTCTACTGCACGCCGACGCCGGCGTCAAGCACGTAACGCCATATTTTTACACCAAGGTGAGCGACGTTCGTTGCTGCGGCAGGTCAGGCAGCCTGTTGAGACGCCCGTAAGGGGCCCAGCGGACTACACGAGACAGGACTCGAACCTGTAACCTGCGGTTCCGAAGACCGCTGCTCTATCCAATTGAGCTACTCGTGCAACTGGCCGCGACAGGCCCTGTCGCGGCGGTGGGTGCTATCGTAACGGGTTTAGTCGCGCACGTCCAGATGGCGGAGGAATTCGTCGTTGGACTGGAAGCGGCCTAACGCCTTGAGCAGTTGGGGCATTTCCTCGTCGATGCTCAGGCCGGACAGGAAGCGGCGGAGCATGTGGAGTTTCGGCAGTTTCCACGCTTCCACGAGCAGTTCTTCCTTTCGCGTGCCAGACTGCGGGATGTTGATGGCCGGCCAAATGCGTTTTTCCGCCAGCTTGCGGTCCAGGGAGATTTCCATGTTGCCGGTGCCCTTGAATTCCTCGAAGATGAGGTCGTCCATGCGACTTCCGGTTTCGATCAGTGCGGTGGCGAGGATGGTCAGGCTGCCGCCGAATTCAACCTTGCGGGCCGAGCCGAACTGCCGTTTTGGCGTCTCCAGGGCGCGGATGTCCACGCCGCCGGTCATGGTTCGGCCGCTGCCCTCGACGTAGCGGTTGTATGCCCTGCCCAGACGGGTGAGGCTGTCGAGCAGGATCACGACGTCCTGGCCGAACTCCGCCGCCCGACGGGCGCGTTCGATGGCGAACTCGGCGACGCGAACATGGTTGGAGACGTCCTGGTCGTTATTGGACGCGACGATTTCGGCGCCGGGGCATTTGCGGCGGAAGTCGGTCACTTCTTCCGGGCGTTCGTCGACGAGCAGGATCATCAGTTTGCATTCGGGATTGTTGGTGCTGACGGCGTTGGCGATCTGCTGGAGCAGGATGGTTTTGCCCGAGCGCGGCGGCGCGACGATGAGGCCCCGCTGGCCCTTGCCGACCGGCGCGATGATGTCCAGCACGCGCATCTCGACAGGCCCGCCGGGGGTTTCGAGCTTGAGCTGCGGGGAGGGGTCGATCACCGTCATCTCGTTGAACGGGATGATGTCGGTGTATTCCTCGGCCGGCTTGCCGTTGATGGTGGTGACTTCCTCGAGTTTCGGGCCGCCTTTTTTCTTCGTCGGCGGCGCGACGCGGCCTTCGATGAGCAGCCCGGTCCTCAGCCCGCCGTGCCGGATAAAGTCCTTGCCGACAAACACGTCGCCGGGCGTGGCGCGGTAGTCGTTTTTGGCCTGGCGGAGGAAACCGTACCCCTTTTCGGTGATTTCCAGCACGCCCGAGCCTGTAATCCAAGTCGATTTGTCCGTCGAGTGTTCGCCTGCTTCAATCGGGTCCATTCGAGACTTCCTTAAATAGGTCTACCCCTGCAACGCGAGGGCTTGTTCGATGTCGATTTTTCCTTCGTAATACGCTCGGCCTATGATCGCGCCGCCACAGCCGATGTCGCGGCAGTGGATCAGGTCGTCCAGGCTGCTCATGCCTCCCGAGGCGATCACGGGCACGTCGGTGGCGGCGATGACGTCCGCCAGGGCGGCCAGGTTCGGGCCCGTCAGCACACCGTCGCGAAGCACGTCGGTGTAGACGATGGCGCCCAGCCCGCTGCCCTTGACTTTTGCCGCCAGGTCCACCGCGCGAAGCTCGGAGGTTTCGGTCCAGCCGTGCAGCGTCAGCAGGCCGTCGCGGGCGGCGAGATCCAAGGCCAGTTTCCCCGCCAGGTGGCGGTCGGCCAACAGACTCTCGAACCACGACCACTTCTTGACCGCCGCCGAGCCGACGACCACGCGATCGGCGCCCAGGCTCAGCAGGCGGGAAATGGCCGCGTCGTCCCGCGCGCCGCCGCCAACCTCCAAGCCGCAATCCACCGCGTCGCGAATGCCCATGATCGCGTCGAGATTCGTCAGCACGCCGCTCCGGGCCGCGTCGAGATCCACAATATGGATCCACGCCGCCCCCGCCGCCGCGAAACGTCTCGCCACGTCGGCGGGACGGTCCGAATACACCGTCTGCCGATCGTAGTCGCCCTGGGCAAGGCGTACGACGTTGCCGTCACGCAAATCAATCGCGGGTAAAATGTCCATCCCAAATCTGCCGCCGTGGAAGCGCCGATCTCAGACCTGACGAGCTGTCAGGGATCGAATGCAACCCATCATAGCGACCGGCTGGCGAATTACAACGGAAAATTTTCGCGGCAGCGACAAGCGGGGGTGGTTGGATTTTCTGGCATGATAAGAATGGTTTGATTTTCCGTAAAAACGACCGATTGTCCTCCCCGGTCTCGTGTGGAACGGCCGGCACACAGCCCCAACGGGGCGTCTGATGTAGCCCAGGGTGGGCGTACTCGCGAACCCTGGGATCATATGGCTTTCGAAGCTTTTCATCGTGCCTGACGCCACTGGCCGAGGGCACACCGCCGCGTGATTACGGCATCGAACGACTCGCACGTTCCTGTGTGCGCGCCGCTCGAAGCCGTACAGGCCCGCGTGCGCGACCTCGGCCAGTGGCGTCAGGCACGATGATTGGAACAAAAAACATCCTCGACCCAGGGTTCGCCGAGTACCGCTCACCCTGGGCTAAACACGACGCCGCTTCGCGGCTGCGTGCCGGCCATTCCGCGCGAGGCTGGGAAGGCAACGTTCGTCTTGTCGCATATCCTGCAACACAACATGACGGATCCATAGAAACGACCCACTTGTCACCTGTCGCTGCCGGTCGATACAATCGCCGCATAATCGTAAAAAATCAACGATTAGGAACACGGAGTATCATGAACAACATTATCGCAGTCGCGGATTCGTCGGGCGGGTTGTCGTTGTCGGGCATGTGCGGGAACGGGGTGGATTTGTCGGGCGTGGGGTTGCGTGTGCGGCTGGCGGGGCAGGATTCGTTTCACGTCTGGGGGGTTGGCGACAAGGCATCGCTGGCGCCGGCCTGGTCGGAGCCGGACCTGTCCTTGACGTTTTTCGACGGCGCGGCCACGGGGGTTGGTACGACGAGCTTATCCGCCGTATCCGGCGAGACGGTCGCGTGGCGGGCGGAGGCTCGTCACAAGCGGGCCGTGGTGACGCTGGGGATTCGTCCGTGCGGCGAGCGGCTGGCGTTTGACCTGGCCGTCACGTGCCCGCCGGGACAGCGTCCGCTGCCGATGTGTTCGCTGGAGTTGGCGTTGGAGAATCTCACCGTGGGGTCGGACGGCGTGTTTGAAACCGCCCATCATTACGGCGGCGGCGTGCACGGATTGGGGCGGATCGACGAGTTGACCGCCCGCGGCCATGCGTTCGCGCACGGCTGTCTGGGTCTGGCGCTGCCGCTGGTGTACCTGCACAATTCGGCCGACACCGCCGGGCTGGAGTTGGAGTTTCTCGTCGACGGCAGGCCGTTCGCGTGGCTGCGTCGAGGACGCGACGATCGGCGGGCCACCTTCGCCGTCGCGTGGGAAACCGACCGCCTGCTCGAACCGGGCCAAACGCACACGTGCGGCGGCACGATCTCGCTTCGGCCTTACGAAGGACGCTGTGTCGAGCAGGTGCGTCGCTACGCGCGGCAGGTGGGCGAGCATCACGGACTGGCCGCCCCGCCGCTGCCGGATTGGGCACGCAACGCCAACATTGTCGAGTACGACATGCTTCAGCCGCCCGCCCGCGCGACGCGTGGACTCACCGACGTCCGCCGCGGCGACGATCCGCGGTTCGACGGCCTGCTCTCGCAATGGCGCGACATGGGCTTCAACGTGCTGTACCTCATCGCGCCCAACAACACGCATCGGCACAGTCTCAGCCCGCTGGATTATCAGCCCTCCGTCCGCATCGGCGGGCACGCGGGCGAGAAGCGTCTGCTCGACCGCGCCCACGAAGCCGGCTTCCGCGTCGTCCTGTGGGCGACGACGGTCGGTCTGGACATGGACAGCCCGCTGATCAAGGAGCACCGCGACGCGTGGGTCGCCAAGCCCGACGGCAACATCTTCTGCCCCTTCGGCGACTACGCCGCCGACGCCGACCCCCAGTCGGCCTTCTGGCGGGCCTGGCTGACCCGCGAACTCGCCGACGTCCTCGCGCGCGGCTACGACGGCCTGTTCATCGACGGCCTCGTGCCGCGAGGGTCCAACCACATGCGATGGTCCTGGCCAGGCCAATGCCGCAACGGCGTGCAGGAACAGGTGGTCGCCCTCGCGCGCGATCTGCGGGCGGAGAAGCCCGACGTGCTGATGTTCATCGAGGACGAGAACGTGCTGATGCAGGCAGCCGGCGGATTCACCGTGGGCCGCTATCAGCCGTCGGGGCCTAAACTCAAGCGGTACTGGGCGGGCATCGGCATGCCGATGGCGCCGGACCATCCCTCGGACATCCGCATCGCGCCCGAACAGGTCCGCGACTACCTCGCGATGCGCTACGCCAGCCTGCTGCCGGGAACGGTCAGTTGCGACATGATCGAGGGGTACTATTCCGACGCCTGCCGCCCCTGGACGGCCCAGTCGCTGCTGGCGGGCTGCTCGCTGAAAACCTTCTCCACCAGCGTGGGCGAGCCGGAAATCTTCGAATTCGTGCACGACAACGGCATGCCGCCGGAGACGGAACGGTCGGCCGATCATCGGCGGCGAGGGCACGAGGAATTCTGTTCGCTGCTTCGGCTGGTGCGGGATGAACCTTTGATCCGCCACGAACCGCTGTCCATCGAAGGCGTGCGCGTGGAGGGCGACGCCGCCGTCGTAGGCCTGCTGCACGCGACCGCGGGCCGGGCCGTGCTGGCGCTGGTCCAATTCGCCGACCGCGACGCGACGGTGACCGTCCGCCTGGCCGAACCAACCGACCTGTCCCCCACCGACGCGAAATCGGCGGACCAGCCGCACATCAAACGCTGGCAAATCCGCGAATTGCTGCGAGGATTCACCGAGATCAACGCGCAAAAAACCGGCGAATTGTCACCCGATAACCCGCTGACCGTCAACCTGGGGCGCTACGGTTTCCGCGTGTTGGAATTGAGAAGTTGAGCGGATCGTAAACATGGCTTGCCTGTTTACGTTGTAAGACGTTGTGAAAAGCAAAATATTTTGCTTTTCACAACGTCTTACAACGCAAACAGACAAGCCATGTCAAGACATGGTTTACCGCCGACGCCGCAGCAGCGCCATGCCGCCCAGGGCGAGCAGGGTCATCGTCGCTGGTTCGGGAATCACCGCGAAGGCCATGATTTCGGAGATGAATTTGTCTCTGGGGGGCGCGTTGCCGCCGGCGACGCTGCCATACAGACGAATCTTTTCCGCGAGCACGCCCTCGTCGCCAAAATCCACCCAGTACAAGTCGCCGCCGGAAACGTTGGCCCGGCCGAAGGTGATCCATTCGCCATCCAAGTAATACTGCACGTCAAAATTCCGCCAGTCGTACTGTCCCTGGGCCGCGCACGTCTCGATGAGCAGGCCCTGAAGGTGCACGACGCCGCCGAAATCCACGCCGACAAACTCCTCCGCGAGGCCTCCAACGGTACAAAACAGCGTGGGGTCTTTAGTGGAGTCATACAAGCCGTCCGTCATCAGATTCGACGCCAAGGGGCCGTTCGTGTCAAAGCACGGCTTCCCGGCGGCGACGTTCACAAAGTTCTCGATCGACTGCTCGAAAAATGCGATGGATCCGACCTGGAAATGCGAGGTGCCCTTCGTGTCGAACACCCGGACCTCCACGCCGTAGACGCTTTTGACGTCCTGCTGAGCGACGCCGAAAAATCCCAGCGAGCAGGAGGCCACATCGAACGATTCGAACTTCGTCCACTCGCCGCCCTGCTCCAACTGCACCCAGATCTCGCCCGACGCGCCGTCGGAACCATACCGGCGGTAACCCGGCGTGGCGATCATCACCGCGCCCAGATCTCGCGCCGTGGTCCACGTCTCCTGGTAGTACAGATACCCCACGTCCTTGCCGCGGCCAAGGTAAGGCCCGCCATCGGTGGAGTGGTCGTACCAGTCGCTGTTGGGAAAAGCGATGCCGCTGTCGTTCACGGCATTTTGAACGATGGCTCCTCGCTCTGTAAACAGGCCAAACGGACACGCCCCGCCGACGCCGGGAAGCGCCGCCGCCACCGCCGGACTCATCACAAACACGCCCGCCAAAATAAACGCGTACGCCCTCATGGGAATCTCCTTATACTCCGCCGATGCCATACCATTACGAAACATTAGTGTATCGCAGAATCGCCTTTTGTAAAGCGAAGAAACGAAGTCCTTGTCACCTCCCCCCGCCGATGGTATTCTCCTCGTCCATTCCCATAACCAAGGAGTTTCCGAATGAATCGACGCGATCAGTTGAAGCAGAATCTTTCCGCGATGACGGCGGCGCGGGATCACGTGGCCGAGCGGTTTCTCGCCGAGATGGAGTTTGTCGAGGATCTCATCGCGTTCGAGAGCGACGCGCCGAAGCAGAACCGTCGTCCGGCGGCGGGGTTCTCCGCGAAGAAGTGGAACGAATTGGCCGAGCAGGCGTGGCAGCTCGTGGAGAAGGCCGTGGCCGGTGGCAGCGCGCGGAGTATCGAAAAGGCCGTCACCGAGGCCGAGACGCTGCTCGAACCCATCGCCCGCCTGGCCAAGACGTTCACCGTGCATTGCGTCGGACACGCGCACATCGACATGAACTGGATGTGGTCCTGGCCCGAGACGGTCAACACGACCAACGACACCTTCCTGACCATGCTCAAGCTGATGGACGAGTACCCCGACTTCTGCTTCACGCAAAGCCAGGCCAGCGTGTACGAGATCGTTGAGCGGCACAATCCGCCGATGCTCGACGCGATCCGCGCCCGCGTAAAGGAAGGCCGCTGGGAAGTCGTCGCCAGCCATTGGGTCGAGGGCGAAAAGAACATCGTCAGCGGCGAGAGCCTCGCGAGGCACCTGCTGTACACGCGGAAATACATGAAAGAATTGTTCGGCCTGGAGGCGGCGGACATCCCCGTCGAGTGGACGCCCGACACGTTCGGGCACGCGATCACGGTGCCCGCGTGCGAGGCGCGCGGCGGCGTGCGGCGGATCTACATGTGTCGCGGCGGGCAGGGCTGGGCCAAGCCGCCGGTGTTCTGGTACCAGTCGCCCGACGGCTCGCGCGTGCTCGTCAACTACGAGACGACGTGGTACAACGACCGCATCGGGCCTCACAACGCCAAGGCGATGCTCCAGTTCTGCACAAAAACCGGCCTGCGCGACTGGATGAACGTGTACGGCGTGGGCGACCACGGCGGCGGGCCGACGCGACGCGACATCGAACGCTGTCACGACATGAACACTTGGCCGGTGTATCCGAATTTCAAACTCGCCACCAGCGGTCCGTTCTTCGACCTCCTCGAACAGCACGGCGACAAATGGCCGGTGATCGACCGCGAGCTGAATTTCGAATTCCCCGGCTGTTACACGACGCAGACGGTCATCAAGCGGAACAACCGCTTCGGCGAGACGTACGGCGTGGAGGCCGAGTGGGCCGGTGTGCTCGGCATGATCGCCGGCGGGGTTGCGTATCCCGAGGCGCCATTGGAGCAGGTCTGGCGGACGGTGTGCTTCAATCACTTCCATGACATCCTGCCCGGCAGCGGCGTGCACGCGACGCAGACCTACAACGACGGGCAGTTCCAGGAAATCGCCGCCACCACGAGTTTAATCAAGATGAACGCCCTCCGCGCCGTCGCCGCCCGCGTGGACACCTTCTGCGGCGTGGCGGCCACGTTGCCGCCCGTGCAGCCGGAGCAGGTCTCCGTCGCGATGGGCGCGGGGCCGGGCCACCGCACGATGGTCGGCGGCATCTCGGCGGCAGGACACGTCGCCGACGGCCCGAGGCCTTACGTCGTCTTCAACCCCACCGCCCACAAACGCACCGAAGTCGTCACCGCCACCGTGTGGGATCCGCAAACCGGCCTGTACGGCGACGACCTCAACGCGAAAAATTACATCATCCGCACCGCCGACGGGCGGGAGATCCCCGCACAGAAACTCAACCAGGGCGACTGGTACTGGTCGAACAAATTCATCGACCTGGCCTTCCCGATCGAGGTCGGCTCGCTCGGATACGCCGCGTGCGTGGCCGTCGACGCGGGCACGAAATTCACGCAGCCGTGGGGCGCGTGGGGCTACGAGCGGTTCGCCGCCGACAAGCCCGTCGAGGGCGGCGTGAAGATGCTCACCCAGACCACCGGCGGCGGCGCGCTCGGTCAGCCGCTGCCCGTCGGCGGATACGGCATGGAGAACGAACACCTCCTCGTCGAGTTGGACGCGATGACGGGAGGCATCTGCCGGCTGGTGGACAAGGCCTCGGGCAAGGACCTGGCCAATCCCGCCGATCCGATGGGCGTGCTGGAGTTCGCCCACGAGCGGCACGGCGGCATGACGGCATGGATCATTTACGACGCGTACAAAAAATCCTCGCCGGACATCCCGACGCTCACGCGAAAACACGCCGGGCCCTGGGTGTGCAGCATCGAGGCCAAAACGAAGGTCGCCAGCAGCGAGGTGGCGGTCACGTACACGCTCAAGGCCGGCCAGCCGTGGGTGGAAATCGCCGTGCAGACGCGGTGGGTCGAGATCGGCTCGCCGGCGGTGGGCACGCCGAAGTTGTCGATGAAGTTCCCGCTGGCCCTGACCGGCGCGAAGGCGACCTACGAAATCCCCTTCGGCGCGATCCAGCGCGATCAGCACGCCGGCGAGGAAGTGCCCGCACTCCGCTGGGCCGACGTCAACGGCAAGCAGCCCGGCGGAGCGGCCGGGTGCGCGCTGCTCAACGACAGCAAGCACGGCCATTCGCTCACCGGCGACACGTTACGGCTGACGCTCATCCGCAGCGCGTACGACCCCGATCCAATCCCCGAAGTCGGCGACCACAGCATCCACATGGCCCTGGCGCCGCACGGGGCGGGACTCTCCACCGCCGACCGCACGCGCATGGCGGCGGCGTTCACGCAGCCGTTGCAGGTCATCATCACCGACGTCCACAAGGGCACGCTGCCGGCCAAGCTGACGGCCCTGGAATGCTCCGCCGACAACGTGCTCGTCTCGTCCGTAAAAAAAGCCCAAGGCGCCGACGCAATCATCGTCCGCCTCTACGAAACCGAAGGCAAACCCGCCTCGGCGAAACTCTCGCTGTCGCCAGAATTGTTCGGCGCGGTCGTCGAAGCGGCCGAGGTGGATTTCCTCGAACGCCCGACGGACACCAACACCGCCAAGGCGACCAAGGAAGGGTTCACGGTAAAATTGAGTCCCCACGCCATCGTGAGCGTGAAGGTGGTGTTGAAGAAGTAACGACATAAATCTGGCTTGCCGGTTTGCGCTGTAGAGCGTTGTGCACGACAGTACGTGCATGTACTCGACTTCGCGAAGACCGAGCGGGATTACGCAGATTAACGGATTAGAGCGGTTCCAGCTTGCGTGGTGACTGTTGGCCGTCGCCGAGGACGAGCCAGGCCAGGAGGCCGAAGCAGCCGATGCATCGCATCGGCGATGCAGGCCGACGCCGCATGGCGATGCCGCAG
>Ga0123353_10003621_pt1 | contig 19580 bp, 11 predicted proteins | sample TergutLab28metaG_3_FD_92763 | JGI IMG/M metagenome (GOLD analysis project Ga0123353, IMG submission 92763) | Labiotermes labralis P3 segment gut microbial communities from Petit-Saut dam, French Guiana - Lab288 P3 | ecosystem: Host-associated > Arthropoda: Insects > Digestive system > Gut ... | reverse complement strand
TTGCTGTCGGCGCGCACGGTGTACTGGATCTCGTAGACACCGTCGCTTTCAAGCACAACCGAGTGGTTGCAGTCATAATACATGCCCGCGGCCGGGAAGCTATCGGAATAGGTCATGGCGATAATCTCGCCGGGCTGGGTGCAGAACTCGCCCACAGCCGTGTTGAACAGGCCGCCGTACACCGCTTCGTAGCCCTCCCCTGCCGGGCCGGCGGGACCGGGGCAGCCGGGGTGGCCCGGGTGACCGGGCAGGCCCTGCGGACCTTGTGGCCCTGCGGGGCCGGTGGGGCCCTGGGGGATGACGAACACCAGGTCGGCATGGTCGTCCGTGCCGCTGTTATAGGCATAGGCCTGGGAGCCAGGCTCGCCGGTGAGCGCCTCCACATGATCGATCGTCGCGGCCTCGCCATGCTCGCCCATGGGGCCTGCGGGGCCAGTGGCGCCGGTCAGGCCACGCAGGCCCTGCGCGCCCTGTGGACCGGTGGCGCCCCTGGGGCCCATCGGGCCGGCGGCGCCCTGCGCACCAGCCTGGCCCATCGCGCCCTGCGCCCCGGCATCGCCCTTGTCGCCCTTGTCGCCCTTCGGGCCCATGGGGCCCATAGCCCCCGTGGCGCCGGTGGGTCCACGCATTCCGCCGGAACCGGCATCGCCCTTGTCACCTTTGTCGCCCTTGGGGCCCAGAGGGCCCTGCATACCGGTCGCGCCGCGCACGCCTTGTATGCCTTGCATACCTTGCGCGCCTTGCGGGCCTGTCGCGCCCCTGGGGCCCACCGGGCCAGCCGTGCCCTGCGCACCGGCTGGACCCATCGGACCCTGCACGCCTGGGGTGCCGGCAGGACCAGTGGCGCCGGTCGTGCCGCGCACACCTGGCAGGCCCTGCAGACCCTGTGGGCCGGTGGTTCCTTTCGGGCCCATCTGGCCAGCGGGCCCCTGCTGGCCGGCGGGTCCCATGGCCCCCTGCGGGCCCTGCGAACCAACTGCGCCCGTAGCGCCACGCGCGCCGGGTTGACCGGGCATCCCCTGCGCGCCCTGCATGCCCTGTGGGCCCGTAGCGCCTCTCGGGCCCATCTGGCCAGCGGGTCCCTGCGGGCCAACGGGTCCCATGGCCCCCTGCGGGCCCTGCGAACCAACTGCGCCCGTGACACCCGGTGCGCCCCTCGGGCCCATTGGGCCAGCGGGTCCCTGCGGGCCGACTGATCCCATAGCCCCCTGCGGGCCGGTGGCGCCCTTTGGGCCTATCTGGCCGGCGGCGCCCTGCGAACCGGCTGCACCTGTGGCCCCCGTAGCGCCACGCACGCCAGGTTGGCCGGGCATCCCCTGTAGGCCCTGCATACCGGTGGGCCCCGTTGCGCCGCGCATACCGGGAATTCCCTGTGAACCCGTTGCGCCAGTGGCGCCGCGCACGCCCGGCACGCCCTGGGGGCCCTGTATCCCTGTCGCGCCGCGCGGGCCTGCCACGCCCTGGATGCCCTGCGGGCCGGCGGGGCCGGTGCCACCGGTCGCGCCGCGCACACCGGGAATGCCAGGCAGCCCCTGGACGCCCTGGATACCCTGCGGCCCAGTTTCACCGCGCAGGCCCTGCGGGCCCTCGGGCGCGCTTATAATATGACACGCCCACATGGGTCGGCAAAGCTGAAGTCGATGTCCACGTCCCCGCCCTCGTGAATGTGGACCGCCTTGATCAGCTCGGCAACGATGCCCCGGTTGATCCAGGGGATATTCCGGCACCTGCGGAAGGCCTCGAAAAACGGGTCGCTGGAGGCCGCAGCCTGCGCCGCAGCATGGATTTCCTTTTCCAGGCAGGCAATGTCCCGCCCCAGCTGCGCCTGCTTTTCCTCAAGCGCCTGCTTCAGGCTGTGATATTCCTCGCGGGTGATGTCACCGTTTTTCCAGTCCATATAGAGGCCGGCGCGGATGGCGGTCACCCGTTCGAGCGCCTGCCCATGCGCCCTAAGCGAGCTTTCGAGCCGCCCGGATACCGCGCGGGCGGCAGGGGCCCTGTCGATCTGGTCGATCAGCTGCGCCAGGCCCTCCACCAGGCCGATCTGCCGCTGGATTGCCGCAAGTACCATGCCCTCCAGCGTTTCGTGCCGGATGGAGTGGCGGGAGCATTGCCTTGTCGTGAGGTAGGTTTTGCAGGCGTAGTATACACGGTCCTGCGATTGCCTGCGCCCCGCAGTCGGCGCAGCGCAGGAAGCCAGAAAAAGGGTACAGCTTGTCGGCATTCGGCGCGGTGCGGGTGTCGCGCCGCAGCAGCTCCTGCGCCCGGGTGAAGCTCTGCCCGTCAATGATGGCCTCGTGGGTGTTTTCTTTGACGAACCATTCGTCCTCGGGCACTTTTACGCGCGTATGTACCTTGTAGCTTTTCACCCGCTGCCTGCCCTGCACCATATGGCCCAGGTACACCCGGTTTTCGAGCATCTGCGTAATGGTTTGCGCCGACCACAGCGATTCCCCTTTTAAGGAAGGGCTGCTGTAGCGCATGCCGTTTTGCCGCTTGCAGGCCGCGGGGCTTGGGATACCCAGCCCGGTGAGCCTTTTCACGATGCCGGCCTTACTGAGCCCCTCGCGCACAAACCAGTGGAAGATATCACGCACGATGGGCGCGGTTTCCGGATCGATGGCCATCTTGAACCGCGAGGGCGATATCTTCTACACCGCACCCACCGCGATTTTCATCAGCGCCGATAGGGAAAATAAATGGGGCGTTCTCGACAGCGGTATCGCCGTACAGAACATCGCCATCGCCGCGCAGTCGATGGGTCTGGGCAGCGTGATCCTGGGCCTGCCCGCCGCTGCCTTCAATGGCCCGCGCGGGGAGTATTTTGCCAAGCTTCTGAAATTCCCCGCGACGCATGAGTTCGCCATTGCCATCGCTGTGGGATATCCCGATTGCACGAAAGAGGCACACTCGGTGGAGGATGGGCGGGTTGACTATGTGCGGTAGTCAGCACCCCCAGTTGATCTTCGCCGGGTTCGGCTCATCATCCACAGCCACGGCCCGCAGCGCCGCCTCCATCTTCGCGCACTCCTCGGCGGCGATTTGGTCGTAGACCTCCGGCGTTTCGTCAAAGCCCACGCGGTCATAGGCAATCGCCGCCGCGCCGTAGAACGCCAGCCCCAGCGAATGTGTCGGCGTATGAAAGCAGGCCGACGCCTGCCCGCAGGCCCGCGCCGCTGCCTGCGCGGCAGGATTCAGGTCCAGATCGATCTCATCGACAACCTCGCGGATGTCATCGACAGCATCAACGCTGCCCCCGTTGTTCGAGTGGAATCAAAGCGGTTGGAGATCGCGCAGAAGCAGAAACGGCAGGAACTCGAAAAAGCCACATTGCTGCGCAGCAGCCTGTACGCCGACTGGAAAACCGGGGATATCACCCGCGACGAGTACCACGCGATGAAACGGCAGTTCGAACAGCGCGAAGAGAAACTACGCGATGATCTGCTTCGCCTGGAAGAGGAAAGCCGCGCAATGTCACAGGGCGTGGACAGCGCAAACCCTTTCTTTGACACCTTCCGAAAGCACCGGGGCTTGACCAGCATCGACCGTGGGATTGTCGCTGACCTCATCCAGGAGATTCGCATCCACGAAGGCGGTGATGTGGACATTGACTTTACCTTCGCGATGGAGTACCAGCGGGCGATTGAGTTTGTGGAGAGCAATCGGGGCAGAGCGCTGACGGCGTAGGGCAAAGCACAGCGGGTACGCTTTTATTTTTGGGCGGCGGGTTGCATAATGCTTACGCACCCAAGGCCCCGATGAATTCCCCTGCCCTGCGCTTGGCGTTGAAGGTGCCGCGCACTTTGATGGAGGTCTCCCGGCAGTGGTTCTCGTTGTAGGCGCTCTGCATTGTCACACCGAGATCGTAAATCTCATCGGGCCGCCTGTAGCTATCCAGGCGCGGCAGCTCCAGGGAGATGAAGCGCACGTCCTTCACCACGAACAGGTGCTGCAGGTAGCGCTTGCACTCCCAGTCATTTCTGCTCAGGCGCGACAGGTCCTTCACGACGATGCAGTTGACCCTGCCATCGTCCAGGTCGCGCAGCATGCGCTGGAAATCATCGCGGTTGCTATCGGCGCCGGTACAGCCGTCGTCCACATAGGTATCCACAAGCTCCATGGCTTCCCCGGGGGCGATGGAATCGAACCAGGCCGTGAGCCGCTGGCGCTGGTTGGTAACGCTGTAACTCTCGTCGTTGCCGTCCTCGCGGGAAAGGCGGATATAGATCGCCGTGCGCCAAACGGCCGGCGCGGCCTTTTTTGCCTCCATCGCGGCCCTGCTGATCCGTGCCATCGCGCCCGCCCTTTCAGCTTGTTTTACAGCTGACAAAGTAATCCCTCAGCCGGTCTTTCAGGTCGCCGCCCTCTTGATCGAAACGCACGCGGACCACCGAATCGCCGCACAAAAAGCTGTTTTGGCCTTGGATTTGCTCCAGGCATTGTTCAGCACGCTGCGCGGCCGATGGATTTTTATCTGTTTGAATGGTATGTATATCTACCAGCGCTGCCGGTGTCAAGGCTATCCCCCCTCCTATACAATGGATATGTACTTGAGGCAGGGAACATGCCTGGCGCAAAAACGCGGGCGGCTGTGGTCAAACAGCCGCCCGTTTGCTATTGGGTGTTTACGCCTTGCGCCGCCTGCGGCGGGAAACCAGCAGGAACCCGGCGGCGCCGGTCAATGCCATGCCGCCCGCGGCGAATACCAGCAGGGATATGCTGCCCGAGCGCGGCATGGTGAAGCGCGGGTAATTGATCACCGTGAAGATTTCCTCGTCGTTCAGGCGGAATGCCGGGGGCGGGGTGTCACCGCGCGCCGTGATGGTGATTTCCGGCTCCGCGGCCAGGTCCACATGGACCAGCCATTGGCCAAAGGGCAACTGGTAGCCGGATTTTGTCTTGGTTTCCACCAGCATATAGTCCCCGCTGACCAGCGGCCCGAAGGATACCATGCCGCCGGGCCCGCTGGCGGCCTCCTGGACGGGTTCCGCGCCCCAGCAGGCGCCAGCGTCCCCGGCCAGCGGGTCGTGCGTGTGCGCGGCGGTGTTGCCGCACTTGTACAGCGCAAACTCCACGCCTGCCAGCGCGGCGCCCCCCCGGTTCGTCTTTTGGAACTCGAACGGGATGCCGTACTGGTTGTCGAAGGACAGCTCCAGCTGTTCGCCCGCGGTGATTTCCAGGGTGCTGAGCAGGTTGACAAACTCCGCGTGGCCCAGGAGGACAGGCTGGCACCCGAGGACAGCCAAATCCTTGGGCCACAGCAGTTCCCCGCGCACGCTGCCCTTTTTCAGGTAGTTCTGGCTGTCTTTCAGGGTGAAGGTCACGCTGCCGCTGCCCGTGTAGGTCACGTGGATGTCGCTGGCCGTGGTGACCGAGACGCCAGTGTTGGCGGCGTTGGCATAGGTTGTGCCGTCGATGACCACCGTCAGGCCGGCCACGTCGCCCGACCAGGCCAGTTCCGTCATGTACTTCGCGGGCTGATAGCCCACATGGCCGAACACCAGCCTGCCGGTGACGGGGTCGTACTGGAGCGCCAGGGAGGTGACGGCCTGGCCGGTGACGCTGTCGTCCTCGTAGGCGGCCGTCATCGCCTCCAGGTGATCCAGCACCTGGGTGGCCGCGGCACGCAGGGTGGCCGGGATCCAACTGGCTATGCTGACGCTCCATGTGCTGATATCGCGCGCAATGACGGACGGGTTTGTCAGCTTGCTTTCATACATCCAAACGATGGGCTGCATGAGGGAGAAGTAGCGGGCGTTGTCCGAGGGCACAGCCGTGTCAAACAGGGCGTTGAATTCCTCCAGCGAGAAGCGCGCGCCGCCCAGGGTATTCGACAGCGCCACCGCCAGGGCCTCCGCCGTGTTTTCCATGCCGGAATCGTATACGAATTCATGGGTGCCGGCCGCCACGGGCTTCGTGTTGTCGGCGCAGCACCCGTAAAACGTGCCGCTGCCGTTTTTGACCTCGAAAATGTGGCTGTTGCCGGAGCCGCCGTAGCCGCTGATGTTCGACACCGAGTTGCTTGCGCCGGTATTGAAATTGGGCTCCGGGGGGTCCGGCAGGCTGTGCTGCCAGCCCGGCGTGCCCGGCTGCGGGTCACCCAGCACGGCCAGCAGCTGGCCGCCCACCCGTGTCACCGTCACTTTGATGATGTACTCGGCCGGGTCATAGATCCAGTCGCCTGATGTGCCGAGCACCTCGGTCATCTTATACCAGTATTCGCCCTCGTCCAGGCCTGTTATTTTGAAGCTGAACGTACCCGCGCCGGTGATCTGCGCGGTGAAGGGGGGCGGCGGCTCCGGCAGGGCGTCGCCCCGCCCGTTGGCCACCTCCTGCAGCAAGAAGTGGAAGGTCTCGGTGCCGGGCGCGCCCGGGCTGATGGTCTTATTGCCGGGGATGTCGATCTCGGCCAGGGACCTGTAGGTGTTCGTGTAGGTGACCGTCACCACTTTGTTGGCGCTGGTGACGGTTCCCGCCCGGATCATCGGGCCGCCGGACGTGACGTATCTTTCGGCGGAGTAGTCCGCCTCCTCGATATTGTACGCCATGCCGTAAGGGATATCCGTGAACACGGCCTCCTGGTCATGCCTGAGCGTGACCGCAGCGCCGCTGCTGAACTCGCCGCCATCCCGCTTGATGCCACCGGCGCCCGGCCCTGTAAAGGTCACCGTGAACACAAAGCCCTTATTCAGGTCCGCGCCCGGGCCCTCCACGAGCTTTTTCAGGACGAGCTGGCCGGTGTTGTACGTGTTTTTGAACGTCACCGTCACCAGCGGGCTTTCTTTGGTAACTGCCCCGGCAGCGATGTTGTTTTCCTGGTCGCAGGTATAGCCCTCGCCCGCATAGTCGTTTTCCGTGATTGTGTAAGCCGTGCCGAGGGGGATATCCGTGAATACGGCGGTTTCGCCATGCTTGAGCGTGAATGGGCTGTTGTTGACGTAGGCTTCGCCATCCCTCTGAATCGCGCCGATGCCCGGCCCGGTGAAGTTGACCCGGAAGGTGAAGGGCTTATCCGTGTCGCCGCCGGTGACCTCCTTGGTCAGGTACAGCTGGCCGGAGGTGCGCGGGAAGTTTTTCACGGCCATTTCGATGTGCGCCCGGGCCACCACGCTGTTTTCGATCCGTTTCAGGCCCATGGCGGCCAGCTCATCGTCGTAAACGCGCGTGTACTCGATGCCGCTCTTGCTGTATACGTAGCCGCCGGGCACGACCACCACGCTATCCTTCGCCCAAGCGGCCGGGCCACCCCAGAGGAACAGCTCGCCGTCCACGGTCTGCACATAGATGGGCGGGATGGGGCTGAACGCCGCGGGCGCGGTTTCGGTAATGATATAGCTGCCGTTGGGCTGCGGGAAGTCGATGACCACCAACCCCGAGGGGCCCGTGGTGAAGGTCACCGGGCCGTAGGTGGTCCCGTCGGTCCCGGTCACCACGAAATCAATATCGGGCAGCGCGGCGCCGATGTCGCCCCGGACCTTCTTGATTTGCAGCTGGTAGTCGGGTTTCTTGTCTTTGGCGCGCACGGTCACCGAGGCCGAGTTGCTGCAGTCGATGACGGACACCAGGTTCTGCGTGCCGCCCTGGTAGTTCACCTGGTCGGTACCGGGGGCATGCTTGTCCACGATGGTGACGATGCCGGTGCCGGACACCGTGATCCAGTAGGGCGTGGTATCCAGGGCGTAGCCATCCGGGGCCTTGAGCTCCATGAGTACGTAGCGCCCCGGCGGCAGGTCGATGCTATCCTGGGTGGCGTGGCCGCACAGCAGGATGTGGCCGAAGGCCTCGGTGGGGCCTGTGAAATCGGCGTCGGCGCCGGTATTCGTGTTGCAGCGCAGCACCGCGTACATCGCGCCGGTCCAGCGCGTCACGCCGTTTTCCGTCACCAGGCGCCCGGGGATTTGCTGGCTGCCGTCCTCATTGTACTTGATCACGCGCAGCTTGCCGCGCTTCACGGTCGTATCGTACTCGTTGATGATCTTGAAGGAGTAGATCGTTGTTGTCGTGTTCCCGGAAAGCGCCGCGGTCATGCCGATCTCGGTGATCTCGTCCTCGGGCCCGCAAAGGATGTTGTCATATACCCGTATGATATCGGTATATACCACGTACCATTCCCGCCCCACCATGCCGGTCATGTTGGCGGGGGCGGACATCTCCCGGATGATGTAGCTGTTGCCCGGCACGAACTCGTGCGCGAAGGTGGCGCCCTCCATGCCCCGGGGGCTGATGGTCTCAAGCGCCGTGCCCGTGCCGCTGAAGGTAAGGTTGTTGTACTGGGTCAGCCGGAAGGCGCAGCCATCCAGGGTAGTCAAGTAGTCCGTGTCGAAGAGCATTTTGACGATGTTCAGCTTCGCCCTGTGGTCCCGGACCTCCACCCAGGCGTCGTCCTCGTCGCCCGGCCAGTCGAAGCCGCACTCCGGCGTGAGGTAGACGATATTGTGGAACGTGCCCACCGGCAGGGCCACCTTCTTGAGATAGAATTCGAAGCTGCCGCCCGCGGGCACGAAGATGTGCGCCACGGTGTCGGGCGCGGCGGGCTGCGGGTACAGCCGGGGATACACCCCGGTGGACACACTGCCGCTCTGGCGCAGGTCCTTGAATGCGCCGCCCTCGTAGACCTCCAGATCCGGCACGCCGATTTGCGCGCGGTTGTTGTTCTGGTCGTAGTAGTAGTCGTGCACGTAGACCACCTGCACGGGCCTGTAGCCACTGTCGCTGAGCTGCGGGTAGCCGCCGTCAACGGTTTCCCATATCTTCCCACTGCCCGGCGCGCCGATGTCCCAGCCGCCGCCCGCGGCGGAGCCCATCTGCGCGATGGCGTTCGCGCCCCGGCAGTCGCTGTCCCCGAGGATCTCGCCGTTGGGCGTGTTCTGGCCCGTGGGCGAGGCGGCGCTGTCCACCGCGCGGAAATTGTCCGCGCCGGTGACCGCGCTGGGCGGCGCGCCCCGTTCGGCGAAGATATACCTGGACCGGGAGCCGGCCAGCGCGTCCCCGAAGGCGTAGCAGCCGCCCACCGCGCCGCTGTGGCCCGCCGTGGTCCCCAGGCTCATGATCTTGGACGTGTCATTGCCCTCCGTGGAGCCCACCGACATGCTGGACCAGCAGTTTGTGATGTTGATCGCGTTGTTGCCGGCCACGTCGCCGTAAATGCCGCCGGAATAGTAGTTCTGGTAGTCGGGGGCCATGCCGTTGACCGAGCCCTGCGTGTGGCAGTTGTCGATGTTCACCCGCAGCGACCCGGTCATGGCCGCGATCCCCGCCGCGCAATAGCCGGAAAGATCGGCGTTGACATGGACCTCAGAGATATTCACGACCCTGTCGCTGCCGCCGTGGCCCCCCACACCGCCGCAGCACGCGTACGCAGCGCTGGTGGACAGGCTGACCTGGCCCTTGCTTACGCTTACGCTGCCGTTCTGCACGTCGCCGATGCCGTAGAGCCAGTTGGGCTCGGCGCCCGTGTACCTGAACTGCACCGAGAAGCGCTCCAGCCGGCTTTCGTGGCAGAGCCAGCCGATGCCGTACAGCTGCGCAACCCTATCGTCGTTGATGAAGGAGATATTCTCCACCGCGATATTATAGGCTGTCGTGTTGCCGGCACCCAGGGTGCCGAAGCCCATCAGCTGCCCCGAATTCCCCCGGACCACCGTGCTTTCTAGAATCCGCACGTCACTGAGCGCTGTGCCGAGAATGTCCCCGGCCACCGGGGCAATCGCGCAGTCGTCGCCAGGGCCTGTTTTGGTCACCCTGGCATCCACCGTCAGGCCGTTGACGATATTGGCCCCGGCGTTGGTAAACTGGCCGCAGACGAACCCGAGATGCTTGCGCCCGCCGTCAACGGCCAATGCGGCCTCCAGGCTGCCCTGCGCGTGGATATTGCGCAGCTCGCAGCCGCCCATTTCCACGGCGATGGCGCCGGTGTTCGTGGCGGCGCGGGCCGCGGCGTACTTGACGTTTATATTGAACCCTATGCTGTTCAGCGCGCTGTTGCCCGTGATCCTGTCAAACACCGCGCCGCCCAGCGTGCCCGCATTTGAGATCGTGTGGCCCGCGCCGTCGATAATCGTGCCGGCCAGGTTGACGGGGGTCCAGGTGTCCGGCAGGGTGATATCCCCCGTCAGCTTGATCTTCTTGTCGCTGCCGGCGGCCGTGATGGCATTTCGCAGCGCCGTGGCGTTGTTCACGCGGTAGATGTTGCTGCCGGTTTCGTCATCGCGCACGGTAAGGTCCCTGTAGCCGAACTTGTACACGATATCTGTATCAATGGGATTGGCGAGGGTCATCTTGTACAGGGAATCCGAACCCACGGGCACCGTGATCATGTCCTCAAAGGGGCCGGTGTTGGTGGCCTTGTCCCACTGCGTGACGCCTTTTTCCACACGGGGGCGCTTGGGCGGGGTGGGGTCCCTGCCCTTGCACTTCAGGCCCAGCTTGAACTCGTAGGGCTCGCGCTTGAGCTGGACCGTGTACTGGTATTCGGCCACATAGCAGTAGAAGAAGCGGTCGGCCACCACCTCCGTGGTGATCCTTTTCGCGGAGGCGAAGGCCACTTCCAGCGGGGGGTCGGTCTCGGCGCGCGCGGGGCCGGCGTATTTGACCCAGAACTGCTGCCCCAGCTTTACAGAGCCCACCGGCTGCGCGTTGGGGTTGGTGTTGGGGTTGACGGCATACAGGCGGCAATAGGGCGTTGTAACGGTGAACTCCGGGGCCTGGTTGCCGTCGGGGCCATAGTTGATCTGCGCCAGCGCGGGCGAGAACGCCGGGTCCGCCGTGTTCCAGCCGATGTTGAAGGGGCCGGCCGCGTCACCGGTGCCCGTGGCGTCGATGGTGGCGGGGATGCCCGGGCCGCCGGGGCCGAGATAGGCCGCCTGCAGGGGGGCTTTATCCCCGATGAACAGGCCGGTTCTGTCGGGCACCGCGAGCCCCTGGTAGGCCCCCGGCTTCGAGCCGAACCAGCGCGTGATGTTGGCCGGGTTCATCTCGAAGGGCTGGGTCTCCATGACGTCAAACAGGTCCGGCCGCCGGAAGTTCAGGTAGGACCAGTAGGCCGACTGCGTTTCCATCAGGTTGTTGGCCAGCCCCAGCGCAATGCAGTACCGCAGCTCGGAAAGGTCCCTGGCGTTCATCCCCGAAAGCGATATGATGGCGTTCAGGAAGGAGTTCGCGCCGGGCTCGTCGTTGTAGTACTGGGTATAGCCGGTGTCGCCGCCGCCCGCCATTTTCGGGTGCGTGCAGAAAACCCCCAGGAGCCCCCCGGGGATGCCGATGCCCGGCGTGGTGGTTTCCACCGGCCCGGTCATGTATACCCAGTGTATCCCCAGCCCGGGGCCCCCTAAAAAGGTTTTCTTATATACGTCTGGGTGAATTTGCCCCACCGCTTCGGGGGCCGCCAGCAGCAGAACAACCGCCGCGGCCGCTACCAGCAGCGACAGCACGCGCGCCAGCAGCGCTATCCCTTTCCTGTATTTCTCCATCCGCCTCTTATACATCGTCAAGCCCAACTTTCTTTCTTTCCTTAAATGCCTCCCCATGCTTCCCACATGTTACCACTGTTCATTTTACAATGGCGTGTCGGACGAAGCAAGTGCTGCGGACCGCAAGCCTTCGGCATATGGAGGGTTTTTTATGGGCTTTGCATTTTCTGGAAGCCAGAGGGCGTGGAAAAGGCATGTCCTGGTAAATTTACTTACAGGAACAGGGTGGTTTAAATGGCTGAAACAGTCAATACGGGCAGCAGCTGGTATCCGGCCTTCGTTTATGGCAAGTAATGGCAAATGCTATTGAAAATCTGTCATGGAAACACGTCAAAATTCGCAATAACTGCAAAACTTCGATTTCACATTATACATACTGCAAGGGCCGCGCGTTAAACGCATTGACAAAGGGGTCGCCGGCGACTTAAGATAAAATCGAACAAGGCGGGGCTGCCGGGTAGCCCCGCCTTGTTCGTTGCGTGTCATAATATACGGTCCTCCTCGGGTCCCATGGGGCCCACAGGGCCTTCAGGGCCCATAGGGCCCGGCGCGCCGGTGGCGCCGGTGGGGCCCTGGTGGCCGCAGGGGCCGCACGGGCCCTCAGGCCCCGGGCAGCCGGGCAGGCCTGCCGGTACCACGAAGGTGAGCGCGCAGTCGCACGGGTCGGTAGCGGAGTTGAGAACCGCGGCGTTGCTGCCGGGTTCCCCAGTTATGGTGCGTAAAACTTCGAGGTTCGCGCATTTGCCCGCCTGGCCGGGCAGGCCCTGGATGCCCTGCGAGCCGGGCTCGCCCTGCGGCCCCTGCGCGCCGGGCGCCCCTGTCGGGCCGCACGTGCCCATAGGCCCCTGGGGCCCCATGGCGCCTGTCGCCCCACGAAAATACTTGCAACAATACGTCGGTTCGGCGAATGCCCCGCCGCAAGGATCAAATCCGTAGTTATTCGGCAATTTCAATTCCTCCCAAACAATGTGATTCATACAGTGAAAGGCTTTCTCTGCTTTACAGTATATTCGTGGCAAGGTGGAATGTGACTTTAAATGGAAATCGCATGAAAATCTGTAAGAAGGTCTTGACAAATTGCCCAATATGGTGTAGGATAACTGTACCGGGTGAAGCTATCCCAAATTGATGCCATTTTTTCACTATAAAATAGATCTAGGTGGAGAATCGTGGGGGATAACTCGGTGGAAACTGTGGAAAACCCATTGCGACCGTGAAAGGGGGCGGGCCCATGCCAAGGCTGCGCGGCAACGCGGAAGGCACCATGGATCAAAAATGCAGGGCCGGCGTGCCCGCCAAATTCAGCGCCATGTTCCCCGAGGGGGAAGAGTTGGTGCTCTGGGAGCCCCAGGGCAACAATCAGCCCTACCTTGTGCTTTCCCAGGACCGCTATTTTGAGGAGACCTTCGACCGGGAATACGCCCTGGCGGACAAGGCGCAGCGGCAAAACCTGTTGCGCGACGCCCTGGGCCACATCGAAACCGTGAAGCTCGACGCCGCCGGGCGTTTCGTCATCCCCGAGCGATACCATGATAAGGCGGGCTTCGACAAAGGCGGCAAGCTGTTCTTCCTGGCCAACCAGACCTACATGGAAATCTGGCCGCTGCCCGTGTGGCGCGCCTGGGAAAACGCCCGCCGCCAAGAGGTCTGCCGCTTCGACTATACCCCCGACCCGGCGTGGGCGCCCGCCCAGGAGGCCGCGCAGCATCCCGAGGATGCCGTATGACATTTCAGCATGAGACCGTGCTCTTACATGAAACCGTGGCGGCGCTACGCCCCTCCCCCGGGGGGGCGTGGCTTGACGGCACCGGCGGTAGCGGCGGGCACACGGCCCTGCTGCTGGAGCAAATCCACCGCGAGGGCCGTATTTTCACCCTGGACCGCGACCCCGACGCCATCGAGGCCCTCACTGCCCGTTTTATGCGCGAGCCCGCCGTGACGGTGCTGCAAGGCAATTTCTTTCAGGCGAAGGCGCTGTTGCCGGGACAAGCCCTGCGGGGCGTCCTGCTCGATTTGGGCGTGAGCTCGCATCAGCTCGACACGGCGGAAAGGGGCTTCAGCTACCACAAGGAGGCCCCCCTGGACTGCCGCATGAGCCGCGAGGGCACCACGGCCGCCGAGCTGGTGAACACCCTGCCCGAGACCGATCTGCGGCAAATCTTCTGGGAGCTGGGGCAGGAAAAGTTCGCGGGTTCCATCGCAGGGGCAATCGTCAGGGCGCGGGTGAACAACCCCATCGAAACCACCACGCAGCTGGCTGAGATCATCGCCAACGCCGTGCCGGCCGCGGCGCGGAGGGACGGCCACCCCGCCCGCAAGGCGTTCATGGCGCTGCGCTATGCCTGCAACGGCGAGCTGGACGGCCTGGAGCAGGCGCTGTTGGACCTGTTCGATATGCTGGTCCCCGGCGGAAGAATCGCCGTGATCACCTTCAACTCCCTCGAGGACGCCGCCGTGAAGCGCGTGACGAAGCAACTGTGCGCAGGGTGCGTCTGCCCGCCCGACTTCCCCCAGTGCCGCTGCGGCAGGACACCGCAGGCGCGCGTGCCGCAGAAGCCCATCACGCCCGGCGCGCAGGAGCTTGCGCGCAATCCCCGGGCAAGAAGCGCGAAGCTGCGGGCCCTGGAAAAGTTGACAGCTGACAATTGACAGCATTGAAAACGATAAAAAATTCGCACACAAGGATGTGATACATATGGCTTTAACCGAAGCCGATTTCGCCCTGTTCGAGCCGGCGGCCGCGCCGCAGATCAAACCCAAGCGCGAGCCCATACGTTCGGTGCGCCCGCCCAGGGAGGACCCCATGGAGCTGAAGAACCTCAAGGCGCACAAGGTGTGGATGCAGTCCCTGGTGGCCTACGCGGTGACCGGGCTGGTGGGGCTGTGCTTGTTTCTCGTGGTACAGGCCGGGGCGCAGCACCACACGGCCATGGTGGAAAACCAGCGGCTCACCGAGCAGCTGAAGCTGGCGCAGCAAAACAACATCAGCTACAAGGCCCAGCTGGAGCGCAAGTTCTCGCTGGAGGTCATCCACGACACGGCCTTGCGGGTCTACCACATGGTGCCCGTGGAGGGCGGGCGCGTAAAATACCTGAACATTTCGCATGGGGACCTGCGGCTGGAGTAATTCTTAATGCGTAATTCGTAATTCGCAATGAATGCTTTAATTACGCATTACGAATTATGAATTACGAATTGCGAATCGGCATATCCCTAATGGGGGGTGTTTCCATGGCAAAACACAAGCAGACCACCAGCGACCGCCTGTTCCACCGCGCGATGATCGTGTTGTTCACGCTGATCTTCGCGGGGTTTGGGGCGGGCGCCTATGGCTTGGTGAGCGTGCAGCTGGTCAACGGCGCGGAATTCGCCGCCAAAGCCAAGGAAAGCCAGCTGCGGGACACCGAGGTGGCCGCCCGGCGCGGCACCATCTACGACATCAACGGGGCAGCCCTGGCGCAGAGCGCCTCGGCCAGCAAGGTGTATATCAACCCGCATTCCCTGGACAGCGCCCTGAACAAGGCCGAAATCCTCGACGCGCTGTGCGGCGAGCTGGCGCCCATTTTGGGCATCACGCCGGAAAAGGTGCGCAGGCAGGCGGGCTATATCAACAACAATTACATGGCGCTCCAGGGCCAGGTGGACAGCGAGACTATGGAAAAGGTCAGCGCCTTCCGGGATAAAGCGCTGGTCATCCAGGAGAAGAGCGACGAGCCCAGGTACGCCGATACGGGCGGGGTCAAGTCCACCAAAAGCACCTTTGCCTACTATGTGGGCGTGCAGCCGGACATCATACGCTTCTACCCCCTGGGGAAGCTGGCCGCCAACGTGCTGGGCTTCACGGGGGCGGAGGACATCGGCCGGGCCGGGCTGGAGCTGTTCTACGACAAGACGCTTACGGGCGTGCCGGGGCGCATCGTTTCGGCCAAGAACGCCGCGGACGCCAACCTGCCCATCGAATACGAGGACATGTACGACCCCGTGCCGGGGCACAGCCTGGTGCTCACCATCGACGAGGTGGCGCAGCGCTTTCTGGAACGCGCGCTGGAGCAGGCGAAGCTCGACGCGAAGGCCAAGGCGGCCTACGGCATCGTGATGGACGTGAAGACCGGCGCAGTGCTGGGCATGGCCTGCGCCCCGAACTACGACCCGGCGAACTACCAGGAAATCGCCGACAAAAATTTGCGCGCGCAGATAGCCTCCATCGCGAACGAGGAGGAGCGCGAAAAGGCCTACAGCAACGCCATGATGGCCCAGTGGCGCAACGGCACCCTGGAGCTGACCTACGAACCCGGCTCCGTGTTCAAGACCATCACGTTTTCCGCGGCGCTGGAGGAGGGCATCGTGGACCAGGACACGCACTACAGCTGCGGCGGGGGCATACAGATCGCCAACCGCTTCATCCGCTGCCACAAGCGCTCCGGCCACGGGAACCAGAGCCTGGCCGAGGGGCTGATGAACTCCTGCAACCCCTTCACCATCACCATAGGGCAGCAGCTGGGCGTGGAGAAATTCTACAAATACTTCGAGGGCTTCGGCTTTACGGAGCCCACGGGTATCGACCTGCCCAACGAATACAGCCCGCGTAAGGGCATCAATATCCACGCGAAGGAGAACATGCGCCAGGTGGAGCTGGCGTCGTGCTCCTTCGGGCAGAGCTTCGAGGCCTCGCCCATCCAGATCCTCACGGCGGTGTCGGCCATCGCCAACGGGGGCAGGCTGATGCGCCCCTATATCGTGGAAAAGGAGCTCAACGAGGACGGCCAGGTGATCCGGCAGACCCAGCCCGTGGTGCGCCGCCAGGTGATCTCGGAGAACACAGCCCGGCAGATACGCGCGATGATGGAGCAGGTGGTGACCGCCGGCACGGGCAAAAACGGCTACGTGGCCGGTGCGCACGTGGCGGGCAAGACCGGTACCAGCCAGAAGCTTTCCGACCCGGCCGGCGGCTACGTGGCCTCCTTCTGCGCCTTCGCCCCGGCGGATAACCCCGAGATATCCCTGCTGATCGCCATCGACGACCCCCAGGGGATGATCAACGGCGGGCAGATCGCGGCCCCGCCCGCGGCGCAAATTATGGAGAGCGTGCTGGCGCATAAAAATATCGAAATGCGTTACACTGACAAGGAGCAGGAGGAGCTGGGCGGCTCCACCCCCGACATGAACCGCAAGACCGCCGCCGAAGCAAAATCGCTGCTAGAGAAAGACGGCTTCCGCGCGCAGATCATCGGCGAGGGGAAGGACGTGCTGCACCAGATCCCCGAGCCGGGGCAGAGCATCGCGAAAGGCGGGCTGGTGATCCTCTACACCGACGGCAGCCAGGCCAACCACATGGTCACCGTGCCCAAGCTGACCGGCATGACCATCACCCAGGCCGCCAGGGAGGCCGCCGCCGCGGGCCTGAACATCAAGCTCACCGGCAATTTCGGCTCCACCGGTTTGATCACCTACCGCCAGAGCATCCCCGCCGGGCACGAGGTGCAGCTGGGCGAGACCGTGACGGTGCACTTCGTGTCGAACATCGGGGTGATTGACAGCGCGGTGAGCGCGCAAGGCAGCGGGGATGGGGCGGATTAACACATTGATATAGAGGTACGTATGCTGTTACATGAACTATTAAGGGGAATTGAATACAGCGGCCCGGCGCCGACGGACAGCGTAATCACCCTGGTGACCGACGACAGCCGCAAGGTAAAGCCCGGGTGCGTGTTCGTGTGCGTGGAGGGCACGCGCTTTGACGGGCATACATTCGCGCGCGCGGCAATTGGGCAGGGCGCGGCGTGCGTCGTGGCGCAAAGGGATACTGGGGTTCAACCGCAGATTCTCGTAGAGGATACGCGGGAGGCCTACGCGCTGCTGTGCGGGAATTATCACGGCAACCCGGGAAGGAAACTCACCCTGGTGGGGGTCACCGGGACAAACGGGAAGACCACCATCGCCTGCCTGCTCAAGGGGATCTTCGACATGGCGGGCTACAGGACGGGCCTGATCGGCACATTGAAGATCATGGTGGACCGGGAGGAGCTGCCCACCGACGCCGACATCCCCACCACCCCGGACGCCTGGAACCTCCAGGCGCTGCTGGCCCGAATGGTTGACGCGGGCTGCACGCACTGCTTCATGGAGGCCTCCTCCATGGCGCTGGTGCAAAAAAGGTGCGCGGGCCTGCGCTTCGCGGCGGGGGTATTCACCAATCTGACGCAGGACCACCTGGACTACCATAAAACCTTCGAGGCCTACTTCGAGGCCAAGAAGATGCTGTTTTTCCAGAGCGATATCGGCGTTGTGAACATCGATGATGAATACGGGCCGGGCATGCTCGAGGGCGCGCCCGCAAGGCCTGTGACCTACTCCTTAAGCGACAACCACGCGGATTACACCGCCAAAAACGTGCAGCTGCTGCCCGAGGGCGTGAGCTACGAGCTGGTGAGCCGGGGGCAGATCGGCCGCATCCGGTTCTGCACGCCGGGGGAATTTTCGGTGTACAACTCCATGGCGGCGGCCTGCGCGGCGCTGGAGCTGGGCCTGGGCCTCGAGCAGGCGCAGGAGGGCCTTGCCCAAAGCGAGGGCGTGAAGGGCCGCATGGAGGTGCTGCCCGCCGAGGCGCCTTACACCGTGATCATCGACTACGCGCACTCGCCCGACGGCCTGGAAAAGGTGCTGCAAACGCTGCGGCAGATATCGGCGAGCAGGATCATCTGCGTGTTCGGCTGCGGCGGCGAGCGGGACGTGGGCAAGCGGCCCATCATGGGGCGCATCGCGGCGGAGCTGGCCGATGTCGCCATCGTTTCCTCCGACAACCCGCGCGGCGAGGACCCCGCGGCCATCATCGCGGACGTGCTAGCGGGCATGAAGCGGGGCAGGGCGCAGATCGTCACCGAGCCGGACCGGGCCAGGGCCATCGTGCTGGCGCTGAAAAAGGCCCGGGAGGGCGATATCGTGCTGCTGGCGGGCAAGGGCCACGAGGACTACCAGTACCTTGCGCAGGGCAAGGTGCACATGGACGAGCGGGAAATCGTATTTTCGATTCTGAAATGCAGAAAGCGAATCGCGGAAAGAAACTGCCTGCACAAAAAATAATTGAGCATGAAGAGTTCAGCAGTAGATCGGATGTGTGGTATGAATCAATTTCTGGTGATGTTTCTGGCGGCGGGGGCTGCCATGGGCACCACGGCGCTGCTGGGGTATGTATTCATCCCCTGGCTGCACAAGCTGCGCTTCGGGCAGATCATTTTGGACATCGGGCCCAGCTGGCACAAGCACAAGCAGGGCACGCCCACCATGGGCGGGCTGATGTTCATTGTCGGCATCGTTGTATCCGTGGCGGCGGCCTTCGCGGCCGATTTCGCCGTGGGGGGCAGGCTGCTGAAAAGCGCCACGCCGGATTATTATCAGCAGCAGACCAATGTCAAGCTGCTTGCGGGGCTGCTCATGGCGGTGTTTTTCGGCCTGGTCGGATTTGCCGACGACTACGTAAAGGTTGTGAAAAAGCGCAACCTGGGCCTGACCGTGGTGCAGAAAACCGTGGCGCAGCTGCTCATCAGCGCGGGGTACCTCACCAGCATGTGGCTGGCGATGGGCAAGCAGCCCTATACGCTCATCCCCTTCCTGAAGGACAAAAGCGGCATGGGCGCGGCGCTCTACCCCGGCACGCTGTTGTTTTTCGTATTCGGCTACATGGTGATCTACGCCACGGTGAACGCGGTGAATTTCACCGACGGCGTGGATGGCCTGTGCTCCGGCGTAACCGTGACGGCGGCGGCGGGGCTGCTCGTATTCGCCGTGCTGCGGGGGATGTTCGGCGCGGGCGTGGTGGCCGCGGCGGCGGCCGGCGGCTGCGCGGGCTTTCTTGTGTGGAACCGCAACCCCGCCAAGGTGATCATGGGCGACACGGGCTCGCATTTCCTGGGGGGGCTGCTTGTCGCAATCGCCTTCGCGCTGGATTGCCCTGTCATATTGCTGCTCATGGGGCTCATATATGTGATTGAGGGCATGTCGGACGTCATCCAGATCGGCTACTACAAGCTCACGGGCGGCAAGCGCATTTTCAAGATGGCGCCCATCCACCACCACTTCGAGATGAGCGGCTGGAACGAAAAGAAGATCGGCGTG
>Ga0123353_10003620_pt1 | contig 19580 bp, 10 predicted proteins | sample TergutLab28metaG_3_FD_92763 | JGI IMG/M metagenome (GOLD analysis project Ga0123353, IMG submission 92763) | Labiotermes labralis P3 segment gut microbial communities from Petit-Saut dam, French Guiana - Lab288 P3 | ecosystem: Host-associated > Arthropoda: Insects > Digestive system > Gut ... | reverse complement strand
TTTTCTAGACCTGGAGCCGCTACTTTTTTCATTCAAGTAGCTCCTCAATTGACCTCACGAGGCTCACGAGGCTGAGTGGACCTCGTTCCAGACCCACTACTACTCAGAAAATCTGGTAGCGCCAGGGATCGAACCCGGGACCTCTGTATCTGTAGCCAGAAACTCTGACCACTAGACCACAGAGGCGGTCGATGCTAAAGAAACAGTGTGCAAAGGTGATGAATGGATTCAACTGGCTCAGTGACGGGTCCTTGTAAACAGGATAATGAACCCTTGGGGGAAAAATTAGGGATATCGAGATATGAACGGTTATTAACCTTTGAAAAATAATTACTCGGTGACAGAGTAAACAAACATGAGAAGCTGGTAAAATAAAGAGGAGTAGACGGAGCAAAGAAAACATGTTTATCCTTGATGCAAACCGAGGGCAAATAATTGGATTTTCCTGGCAACGACGCGTGCGTTTGAAGAGACAAGTCACTTGCGGCGGGACACAAAAACGCGTCAGAACTAGACACTGCGGTGTGCCATGTCCAGAACGTCGGTCATGCTACCTGAACTGCCATAATTACGACTAACGAAGACGGCACACTGAGCGATAACACGCACTCTGCAGGTACAGGGTTCCATTCCAGACTGGTGGCTAGCTAGATCTGTGTGTTTTTTATTCCGTTGTTTTCGTTTTCTCACTACACAGTACGAAGATGGTTCTAGCATAATCACCACAATCACGTAAAATTTCAGTTTCATTCATTCTCGAAACAAACGCCTCTCAGGACGTCAGCTCGTGTTAGCAATAAACTGTTATTATTATTATTATTATTATTAGTAGTAGTAGTAGTAGTAGTAGTAGTAGTCTCTTAGAGCCAACATTGTAAACCTGATGATGGCCTCCGAGTAGGCCGAAACATGTTGTTTCATTGACACCCTGCTAATAAACCAGTAGTGTTTTGACCCACGTTGTCCTTTACTTCATTGTTACATACAAAACGGGGATGCCTCAACTTAAGAAACTTAGGACTATAATTACCTACTTTCAATTAAATTAATTCTTAATTGTACGAAGTTTATAGCGTTAAAATTACCATAACGGTTATCTAATCCAATTCATAGTGTAACGCTCCCTTCGATGGAGCTGGTAAGCATTACTGACAAAAACAAAGAAAATTACAGGGCGTGCAATAACAGCAAATGTTACTTTAAATGCCTTATTCTGTTCTCTACCATTTAACCAAATTTTGTACATCTACCTCATCAGTACCTGGCGGGGGGGGGGACTGTATTTTACCTCGTAATTGGTCCATTCACAGCAACAGGGTACCGTGAACGGAGCACACTCTTTCCATCCAGGGACCGTAAAGGTAATATTGGAAAACATATGTTTACACATGTATTGATGTTTATTTTGAAATATTATACAGGGTTATTCAAAATGACTGTCGGAGTTTTAACAACTTGTCATACACAATACACATGAGATAGGAGTTATATGTACTTTTTTATTTAATAGAACAACACTTCAAGTTTTTTTTTACATACCTTACAGGTACTCTATATGTGCACCATTTGTGATTCTACAAACATCAACAAGATAATCGAGTTCGTTCCGCATGCCGGCGGTGATGGTTTCAATGGCGGTTCTGATTCGTACCTTCAGTTCCGGGATACACACGCACCATGTCTCTTGAAACTGTGTATACCACCTTCGAATGGAATTGTCAGATGGCGGTTGTTTCCCGAATTTGGTGCGGAATTGCCGCTGGACAATTGTACCCCGACAATCATTTTGAATAACCCTGTATTATTAAGAAGTCAAAAGGGACATCAAAAGCAAAATATTGTAATGAAATGCGCACAGTGTGAATAATAGTTCGCTTTCGTTGTGCTACATAACTTAATTCTAAAATAAATTATTTTCTACATATGACAGGACAATTCGGGTTCTGACCTTCCACATTTAACAACTTTCGGCATCTCACAACAAAAGCTGCAAAGTAGTTCCTAAATACACTTGAATGACTACAAGAATTTCACTTTAAACTCTGTGCTAAAAGGTAAAGTGATTCCATTATAGGCCCGGTGTGGCCCAGAGGGTGGGTAGAGTTATAGCTCTACTCTTACATGACCGCGGCACTACAAGGGGATGAGTGGTCAGCAGCACGCCCCAGCCGAACTTTACCCCCAGGAAAGACCCGGTATCCATTTTCAAGGAGACTGGGTGGGCCCCAAGGCCGGTCTGGACGGGCGGAAAATCTCGTCCCTACCGGGGTTCGATCCCAGACCGTCCAGACCGTAGTCAGCCGCTATACCGACTGAGCTACGCGGCTCACAAACCCTGTGCTAGTTGAACCTAATTATAGAATACAAACCGGCGCAGAATCGCCAACATTTCAACAATATTCCGAACAGTTTCTACAGTACTGGCAGCCCGTAACAGAACGCACTGTTCCACGAATATTCCACCGGTCCATTCGTGGAGACCTGTGATGGTTCAACGATAACATCTTCGGCAATTTATGTTTTTGAATTTCTGAAGTTCCATGAAAACTAACAAGACAGGCGAGTTACGTATAACGTAACAATGAAGCACGTTCCTGCAACCATTGTTGCAGTGAAAAGAAGTTAAGTACTACACATTCTGAGTGTGTGCTTATAGACTTAGGTATCCAACATGCAGTGCGCATGCGCCACATTGTCATCTGTTGCCCACCCGGCACAATACAGAAAGTCTGATTATTATAGAATTCTCACGATTCTGCCGTAACAATGCGACAGTTGTGCCAGTTAATGCTGTTAACTTTCAACATGGAAAGCGGTATCACCAACAATCACCCAAGATTGCACCACGCGATGACAACGGGTGTTTGCACTATTCCTGCAGCACTGCACCCGCACTTCGACGGAATTTCGGATAAGCTGTTTCAGTAAGTCTTTTAGCTACGGAAAAGCAGTTTGTTCAAAGTTGCCAACAGATGGCACGTTTTGTGTGCCAATGCTCCCCATTCCCACTGGCAACATAGGTTGAGGTCATGTGCCTTCACTCGCCTGTAAGTGTTCCATCAGCACACAACTCAATTCAGTTCACACACTACACTCACAAACACATCCACATCAGATCGTCTTGCTAAACTATGTGAATCAGACTGAACTGATATTTGCAACACACTATAAAACGGAAAGACATAACTTTCCCCAATTTCATTTTATATAGCTATATGACAACAGCGAAATACATAATCGTATGCCTTGAGGGGGCACAAATTATGCATTACAGTATATAAAAAAATTTGAGGATGCTTTACGCTGGTTTCCCTTGGGCTATGGAAAAATGAACGACCCATGTAGCAAAGCTAAAACGAACAACACAGGTAATGTACGTACAACGTAACATTGAGGAGCGTTCGTTTAACCATTGTGGTGGTGGAAAAGCAGTGAGTATTACATATTGTGAGTGTGTGTATCTGTAGCCTTGAGTATCCAGCATGCAATGGGCAAGCGCCATATTCTCATCAGTGGCCTACCCCGCTCTACAATATTTTTCCACATTATCTCGTAAACGAAACGATTTTCGAACAAAAAAAAACGTTACTGAACACAAAATGTGTTTTGATTTCCTCTACAACGTTTGTCTGAAATATATCTCATTCGAAGAGGAAATGAGCGAGGTAAGATAAAAAATGTGTATGGGTCTTTTCTGAAGTGCCCGTTTTTCTTGCCCGATTTTAATGAAACTTTAATTTTCTCGCGAGATTTACGAATAATCCTCAAATATCGAATTTTACGAAACTCCGTCCAGTGGCAGCCGAGTTGTTCCATGCGGACGGACGGATGGACGAAGGGATAGACATGCCGAAGCTAATAGACGCTTTTCGCAATTTTTCGAACGCGCCTAAAAAGGTGTCCCTTGGCTGAGGACTAATATATATAGAGTTTCCCGTCATTCCTCAAGGGAACATAGGGCCCTCACAAAGTTTCGCCATCTGACACGATTACTGGCGAGTACTTTGACTTCATTCCATGTTTTGCCTTGGTGTCAAATCTCTTCAAAGATTTTTCTGCGCCATATTGTTCGGGGTCTGCCACGGAATCTGGTTCCCTGAGGATTCCACCCTAAGGCTGCTTTTGCTGTCACCTGGTGGTCGGCGATGTGTGTGGCTCAGCCACCTCCACTTCCTCTGCCGAATTTATAGTTCGATTGGCTTTTGCTTAGCTCTCGCCCACAGTTCTTGGCTGAGGGCTAAACTGTTTGTAAACTACACTTGACTTCAGGCTTCCGTCGTGAAGTAAATAAGGTCTGCGCGCTTGTGGGATATTACGCAGCGTATATTGCAATTCCTTACCGACGTTTCGGTCCCACCTTCAAGGATCAAGAAATCCATGAAGAAAGCCGGTAACAATTTGGTGCGCAGTTTACACAGGGAATGGCGTGGGCGGTGATTGGTTCTCAGTTAACTTTATGCCAGTCAATAGGGTTCATGCAACGTGACGGGGAAGCGAAGTGTAATAGCTCAGTGCTACTGCGAGGTGAAAAGTTCCGGAAATGTGACGCCACTACCAAATGAACGACAGAGAGACACAGAAAGACAAATATATGAAACAAGAGGACTGAAGGAAAAAGGAGAGACAAATAAGCAAATAGAATAAGTAATAGAGCAAAATTTATATTAAGGTAGAAAAGATACGCCTTGGTAGCAACATTCATGCGATAAAACTGTGAATATTAATAAGAACTCGGTGAAAAAATAAAGAGTTGATGTGAAGTACGCGAAAAAGGGAGGGCGTGATATCAAAGTAAGAGGCAGAAATAAAATTAATTATAAATAGCCAAGACTTGAAATCCCCAGTGAGGTATAATGTATCGGTATTGTAAATCTGTATGTGTAACAGCGACTTCTGTTAGCCCGTAACGGTGTATATTACCACATTCTTTTCAGTATAAAGTCCAGCCTTGTCCACTTGGTTCATAGAACTGAAGAAATTTACAGTCGACAGTTCGAGACCATTTATAATGTAGCGCCGTTAAAAAACCACGCGAGCAGAGAGCACCAAACACGCCTCGCAGATCATAAAAAAATGCAACAGGGGAATCTGGTCCTGTGGATTTACGCTGGGAAGGTGTAATTTAACATACCCCAGTGTCTGGTCCTTAGACGAACAGCATCCTCCCGGGGCCACTCCTTAAGGGTGAAAGCGCTACGTTCCTTCAAAGCGTCTGTATACATTCTATTCTCGGCTACACGCCGTAAATGTAAATGTAAAGCAATCCCATTACAAGCCTGGACAGGACCTGAGGGTTCCAGGAGGCTGGAGTTCCCAGATTTCAAGACATTCGGCACATGAAGGTGGTAAGGTTGTCAGCACTATGCACCGGCCGTCTTTACCCCCAGGATATATTCCTGGTACTCATTTCTGTTAGAGGCTGAGTCAATCCCATGGTCATTGTGCGGCTGGAAGGACTGTGCCAATGAAAAATTCCAGTAACACCATCGGGAATCGAACACACGACCTTCCAGACTGTAGCGCAGTGCCTCAACCAACTGCGCCACCGCGGGCTACACGCTGTAACATATCAAAATATCAGAACCCTCAGCACAAATACTCAGAAAGCCTCGAATGTCGTAATGCAATGACAAACAAAATGTTCTCAGGCTGCCTAATATCCCTAAATAAGTAATAGTGGTGTTAAAAGGCTTTTGGGAGAAGGCACATTCCGTAGGTTATGAGGCACGACAATTTTTCACCCCAGGTACATCACAGTCACTCACTCGCGTGTCTAGGCACGTTCGAAAAATTGCGAAAAGCGACTATTAGCTTTCGTCATGTCTGTCTGTCTGTCTGTCTGTCTGTCCGTCCGTCAGATTAAATAGCAGAGCGCTGCAGGTTTATAACCTGCTGCTCTTTATTCTGATACTGACATCTGGACATGTATTTTATTGACCCTGCTCACAAAACGTACCAGTACTCCCGGAGGATGGCCCCTGGAGGGCTAAATATGTAACGGTGTGAATAAAAAGGTGTTAACACATATAGTGCATTAGTCTGATGTTTAAGTAAAATAGTGACATAAGTGAACGGATATGAAGAAGAACACGAATGTGACTGTGGGGGCTGCACCGTGATGCAATGGACAGACTTCACGAAGGCTGTTATGGAGAAGACAGTGTAGGGAAATTGAGTTGTTACTTGTAAGACTATTGTCTTTCTATGATGGTGACACTGTTAATAAAGTAGTTCCTATCTAAGATGGCGAAGTCAATCCATAGCTCGCTGGTTCAAATCCGGCCCGGAGGACCAATGTGACTTCGCCATCTTAGATAGGAAATACTTTATTAAAAAAGGCGTTCACTATTTCCAAAATATCATACGGTTTTATAGTTATGGCCTCTCTTGTCCCGATTTTCACAACACTCACAGATGCTCAACATCAATATGTTTAGATCTCTCATACTGAATTTCACCCAAATCGCATACCGAATGAGGAAAAACAGAAAATCATTTTTGGCCACAATTAAAGTTGGTATTTCACCGAGCATATTTCCACCGACACACTCGCAGTCAATGAAGTTTTTAGGACATTGCGTACACTGAATTTCAAGAAAATCGGGAGAAAATGTATAAAATACGTGCGCAATTTAATTTACGCCCTTCAGGAAAGTATGGCTTTCACTGCACCGAGCTCCAACGAAATTCATAAATGTTTACCGGCATTACCCGCGTTAGCACAGTGGTTAAGGTGCTCTGCTACAAATCGGAAGGTCGCTGGTTCGATCCCAGCTAGTGTCAGTGGATTTTTCATTGACATAAAATCTTTCCGATCGCACTATGGCCCTGGGGTCGACTCAGCCTCTAACAGAAATCAGTACCAGGAGTGTTTCCTGGGGGTAAAGGCGGTCGGTGCGTAGGGCTGACAACCTACCACCATCCTGTGCCGTTGTCACGAAATCTGGGAACATTTAACTTCCTGGAACCCTCGGGGCCCCTTCGGGCCTGTAACGGGACTGCTATACCTATACCGGCATTACAGATTTATTTTCTATGCCAAATTTCAAAAAAAGAAAATTGATCAAGAAATATGGACAATAAAAGCAAAAATTCATTTTCGGCCTTAAGTAAGGTATAACTGTCACTGCACCGCATTTCAGCCGTGCTTTCTCTACAGCATTTTGTAAAGAACTGATATGCTAAGTTTCATGAAGACAAACTAAATAATTCAGTCACTGATATCAGGTCATAAACGGTCGGGCGGACGGGCGAACATGATATCCAAACAATGCCTTCTTTTTTCCTCCTCAAGCAACACCTAAAAGGACAGTCGCTGGACATTCAGCTGGGATCAGTAAGAAACTTTCACTGCCCTGTGAAGTCCAAATTCATGATATAAAGTCCAAGTTAATACTGATTAAATGTTGTATAAAATACTATTACGTGTTACAACTGTTGTCAAACCAACCAATTAACAGCTTTCATTACGAAGTAAAACTCTTGTGCTAAACGAAAGGAACTATTTTGTGCACAAGGAAGAGAACCCGACCCACCGCAGACAAAATTAATTGCATTTCACACTGATGGTGGGAACTCAAATGATCAGTTACAAAATGTTTGTAAGTTTGAAGTGTTTCACTGTCCTGCAAGTTACCCAGCAGAGATATGCCTGTGTTGGCACAACACGTGGCATAACTATTTCAACAAAAGACCCTAATGGAAGGTTTTTAATTATTGCAATGGCATTTCATGGAAACCACACTGTCTGGTTCCTTTCTCTTCCCATCACAAATCATGAAAGGACACTGACAGCTGCCAGACAAGAATTCTGTTCAGCTGAATTACATGCAATATACATTTCGAGGACCGAACAAAAGACGATGGCGATTCGCGTACAATTATCACGGTTGTAGACCAAACAACTAGGTACAAGTATTTTAGAATTTTATCAAATTGTGTCATAAAAACTGTTCACATACAAAAATGTACAGCTATAGTGAGGCATAATAAGGTATAAATATATCACAATAAAATAATTCAACCTTTCTGTGCAGATGTACTGCCCCTTCCACATGTAACATTTAACATATTGCACATTCTGCCAAACACTGCCTTCACGCGTGCGTGTGTGAGTGTGAGTGTGTGTGTGTGTGTGTGTGTGTATAGTTACTGTTATCCTACATAGTATTAACCGTATTAACTGATTGGTATTTATAGTTGCAACACACCACACCCTCTCCGGATCTTTCGACAAAACATACGTCAACTTTAGTCTTCAAAGGATCACAGAAAATTGAAGGCCTATTTGCCTCAGAGCGGTGTAATCCCTCCTGTAAACTCCTGATTACCTTCGTGAACGACGTAGTGTCAGGTAGGACCTGTAAGAAAAGTGTATTCGCTTGATTGCCTAGGTCAAGCAGAACTGCGACCAGCAACCGAAAGAACCACGTAAAACCGGTATGAAAGCAAATGACAACTCTATGTACATCTTCCAAATCCTGTTTAGATTTTAGTAGATATTACACCCTATTGGTTTTGTGAGTATGTTTTCAAAATATACAGGACATCATTAACCAAGTCGGAGTCCCATTATATTGATATTTGATTGGGTTCCACATGAACTGTCCACGACATACCACACTGCGAGATTACGCTCATCGAACAGATGTCTCTGGACCTCAGGCAGATAGATCCTGTAAAACGCTTCGACTGGATGTATGAATGTTTGCTAAAGCTCTATCTGCCCACTGAGAGGGATGTTCAAGGATCCTGATTCCTATACCAGTAGGATTTACACACAGCTTTTCCTTCAGTCATGGACACAGTGGAACTTACATACTGTGGGCGAGAAGAGTGTAGGTAAATTATCAGTACAGTAGTGCGCTATGTGATGTGACCTGACATCTGGTGACAGTCCGTGGAACTCCACAGTGGAGTATGACAAGAATCACATTATTACAGTACATATAAGACACTACCTTTAAATACACGAGTGAAACCATAACATGAACGTATGCATTTCAAAGGCACTTACACATTCCAAATTACCTAGGTTGGCATTTATCTAATAAAATCTGTGTTTGTAAATGTCACTCAGAAGTTGAATATTGTCAACATTTACACAAACTAAGGAGAATCTCTGTCACTACACAAACGTACTTAACAGAGCGACAGAGTAGCCCAATAGGTTACAAAAGCAGAAACTCCGTGACCTTTAAATACAGTACAAAGTCGTTCAAAACTGTCGGTTTGGTTTTAGACTTTAGACGACAAAATGCGGTGCGATTAGTACCAACAGAACGTGCAACAATGACAGGGCAGCAGGAAAACTTTCATGGCACACTGAACATGCTATTGGAGGGACGTCTGGATAACCTGTAGTGACAGAAAGACGGCTGCAATGTACGGCGACTCTTGAGACGCTTTTCTCTTATAACAACCCTCCTCGCCACCCCAACTGAAATCGTTCATCTTTGTCCTCGTTTCTTCATCTCTGCCTTTTTTCCTGGCCTTCTCTCCCCGTTTCTCTGTCTTTCTTTCCCCCCTTATCATCTTACGTTTTATGTGGGTGTACTCCATCACCACTCTTATAAACTGTTCACTGTCCTCTGGCTCACACTCTTCTATTACCTAGCTCAAATACTTCCTGACATTTTGTTATCATTCGTTCTGGAAGTACTGAATTCCTAACTCTTTGCGACATGTCCCCTTACTTTTGCAGTGCAGTTTCCGTCATCAACATTTTAACTGTAACAACTTCTGACACGCAATAACACACTTTCTTTCCTCGAACTTCAGCAGAACGTGTCATTTCTGTACGAGTAACATCTTCACCTAAACACGTCGAACTTTGTGACCACCACAACAGAATATATCTTATATCCTTATGTTGTTCCGTCACTTTTACAATTAATGTTTGTCTCATTTCATCAATTACTCACAGAAGAGTCAAGCAGAAATTTCAACTGTCATTCTTCTGTACTTGCACAAGAACCGGTAAATTCCAACACCCATATAATGTACTTGTTAGCAACTTTCAGCATATGTTCATCTGAGATTTCCAAGAAACAAATGCACCAAATAAAACTGCGGAGATCACCTAACACTGGTAGGAACATTTTATTTTAAATTTAGCACCTGACATTTCTGTCCAAATCTCATTATTACGGACACGCACAGGCGAACACAATCATCAGATAGCGGTCGTAATATTACGTTTCAACCAACAAACTCCTTGTAATAAAAATATTATTTACCTACACCACATTGCCATATAGAAAATATTACTTGTTCTTCTCATGTTCAATGTTAATACAGAATGTAGGGTGTACAAATTTAACAAATTCTTCGGTGTAAAAAAGTCTTAAATTACATAAGCCTTTTCATAATCAAATGTTTTTAGTCAATTTTGTTCGTATGTCATAGCTTTCAAAATGTCCATTTTAATAGCTTGCAGTCCACTGTATATTGCAGGAGCTTTATGGACGGATGTAAGTGGTCGTTACAGCCACTACGTCATTAACAAAACGTGACGTTATGAGCTCAGATGCTGAAGCAGTAAATGTATTCTTGCAAGGCGGCGTATTGAATTAAGTGTTAGATAATCTTGTCACCTCAGGGATGACCATTCTCCACATGAATTATTACATGGGGTACATTAACACCAACAGATGACTGAAGAATAAAAAACCAACTAGTTGCCACTTATTATTTTATTGTACTTCTTATAGCCTCAACATGTTTCGGGCATTACTATGCCGATCATCAGGAGCTCGCGACTATGTTGTTGATTACCACAATGGTCGTTTCGTTCTTGGTTTGCTGTTTGTTGAAGGTTAGGTGCGATTAGGCTTCAGGCTATAGCCTGCAGCCCGGACACTACTCCAGGCCACTGCACCTAACCTCCAACATACAGCAAACCAAGAACGAAACGAGCAATGTGGTAATCAATATCATGGTCGCGAGCTCCTGATGATGGGCATAGTAATGCCCGAAACATGTTGGGCCTATAAGAAGTACAATAAAATAATACGTGGCATCTAGTTGGTTTTTTATTCTTCAGTTATCACAATGACGCACGGTCCAATAAACATCAAACCATCAGATGAGTTCTTACACGGGACGTATCAAAACTTTCGTCAAAATGAACTACTTCTTCCCCTCTGACATCCCCACAAAGCACATGCCTTTTTCACAGCCAGCACCCATCTAGTCAAGTATAGAGTTTCGTGGGTTCCGAAGGCTCATTACCGTGTTAAAGAAAAGACTCCGGCACTGCGTCTTACACTTCGTTGCATTCATCTCATTTGACATTAAAATGTTTAAGGTCACCCACATGTCATCAAGTTCGTTAACTTTTGTACAAGCTAATTACCGGTAGATGACTTGAAAAGGCTTTAATAAGGCCAAAACATAGAGCCAACCGTACAAAAGTTCGCAAACATTTTCTAAAATAGAACAGCTGTGTTAAGTGGAACTCTCAATCCAGTCTTGTCCGTACACTGCATCCTATCTCCAGCCATATGAGACAGTACATAATCGTCGGACATTTACACAAAAAAATCCGCATTACTCTCACCCTTCCATGTAAGTCTAATCTTAGGTCTGTCAGATAATCTTTAATCTTCACATTTTCGACTACAATTTGGTACGAGTTTCTAACTTCTGTCGTTCGTGCGATGTGCTCCGCCTATCTCGTGTTTGATTTTATAATCGTTAATTTGGTTAAAGTGCAAAATCTGAAGCTCCTCATTATCCAGCAGTCACCAGCTTCCTGTTACGTCCTCCGTTTTCGATCCAGATACTGCCCGCAGCACTTCAATCTCAAAAACCCTCGATCTGTATTCTTCCCTTCTAGTGACAGGGCAAGTCTTAGCCAAACTCCCAACAGCTGCAGGTCAGTGTAATAATAATTAATGATGTTTATCGTCAAATGAATTGGAAGTAAATAGTGCATCCTGTTGGTTCTTATTACACTAATATTTCACGATTCACGGTTCACAAAACATTAAAAAAGTTGCACGACGTTTCGAGCCTTGACCGCGTCTATCACAGACACTTTCAAATCCGTACGTACACCAGCGCCAACGTCTCTTTAACGAAGAATCAGATCTCCGTCCCTAAAATTACATAATGCAGGAAAGTGACCCAAGACACGACCATTAAGACATCCTGTATCGAAGAGTAGCTCCCCATTAACCAAACAGATTCCATGAAAGGAGACAGACTCACTGAAGGACATAATCCTTAGCGTTCCCTCTTACAGGTCTTTTGCTTCTCACTTCCGAAATGGTGCCTCAGATCGATAGCACACATGTGGAATGGCTAGCTGGAAGGGCAATCTCTGAGTAAGGAAACACCCGAGCCTCCATTACAGTGCATTACCAACAAAGGACACACTTGCACCTTTGTTCTGGGAAATCTTCAAACCTGCTGAGTGCCCCATTCACATCTCATGCAAATGTTGCGTCTGGGATGACGCAGTTTAAAGCTCTAAATATTTATTACTGGCAAAATATTCCATGAAATAACCAGGCTTAATTACGATTTGCATGAATGCAATTACTACCCAAGATTAATATCTTGCACCTACATGATTACACATAGAGAAGTGTAAGGTTCAATTACTCTGTGATTTAACCCTGTCAATTCCTGTGGTTGCTGTATGTACCAGCTGCTTTAACATTAAGACACTCTGCATAGTGTATTTATATGTTTCGCACATGCAGAACAGAGATTATTTCCCTGAAGAGCATTAACCAATCGGCCTTCATAATGGACAGCAAATGCCTTATCTGAACTAAAATGTTAAATACAATTTGAGACAAAGTTAGTGTTCAGAATGTTAGAACTGCACATTAGACATAACACCACTGAAGATAACGTATACTAGATTAAATTTAACGTTAGTCATCCCGATGTGTGTATCTACACACATAAAATATAACGTATCAGTCAAAAACACAAGAGTTTTATTACATAAAATGCTATTTTAGGGCTCATCTTCAGGCCCTCTAGGGTACACATGCAAGGTCAACAATGTTTAAAGTGCATTCTGGGATCCCAAACGCTTAGAATAGGTAGTTATTGCAACAGTACATGTGTAAGTAGTTTTATATACACTGGATTATATTTCAAAATTAAAAGAGTCAAAATTCATAAAATAGATGTGTTATGCGTTGGTATATGTATGTATGTATGTATGTATGTATATATATATATATATATATATATATATAAACTATTTGTTTCACAGTATAGGGATATATAATAGAGATGTGCAAATTGGGGATGATTAGCTCCTATCAGAACTTGGGTTGAAAATTATTTAGGCACTATATATTTGTTGCACATTGAATGGGTCACACGCTACATGTATTATAATAGAAGATGTAAAATAGATAAGATATAATAGTGCCGGGTGTTGTTGAGACACGCTGGGTACTGCCGTGGTTGCATCTTCTACCCGCTATTAGAAACATGTCGCCCTAAAATAGCATTTTGTGTAATAAAACTCTTTTTTTTTATTACTGATACGTTGTACTTTATATGTGTAGACTGGATTAGTTTTTCTTTCTAGTTTGACGTATCAGTAAGCACAAGCAAGAAGTGCTAACATAAAGATCCAAACTGTGGCAAAGTTAAAACTTTGGAGGAGACAGTCAGCTATCAGATTACATTAACAAGAGCACATAAAATTCAGAAGTACCTGTTACTGTTCGTGGCCAAACATTTCGTCTTGCACCGTCGACATAAAGACGTGGACAGAGAAATACAAAACGGCAACTTTATCTGTCGTTCTGTAGGGACACTGAAGTCAGCCGTCACCCCCCGCAAAGTAGGCTGAGGGATGTCTGAGACAATGGCAAGCAGGGAGAATATTCCAAGCAAAAGGAGCTGAAGTAACATAAGGAGAAAGAACGTGTCATAGTGAACCGCTGTATTATTTAGAGTTTACTTCAATACTCTTTTGTAAATCAAATCCAGGTGGTGAGGGGTTTAAAAACGCGTTCAAAATGTTGAAAAAAAATCCTGAAGAAAAGCGACCACAAAAGAACCCAAACGCAGATACGGGTATCCTCTACTTAAATAGACTTTACACAGATACGGTGTGTGGAATTCAGCTGACTCGGGGAAGGGTCTTGTGCCATCCTCAGTGTAGGGGGAATCAATTTTCGTATTCCATAAAAGGCGAGATGCTTCTTGAATAGGTGAGCGATAATCAGCTTTTCAAAAAGGACCCTCTACCACGGAGTTGGTGGTACACATTTTCGTTATCGTTCACAACCCCAAGGTAGGTCCACCGCAAATATCCCGCAGCAAGCACAGTGACAGATGGTCCTACATAAACAATGCATGGCTCTGATGGGACTTCAATCAAGAAAATGGGACAGGAGGCGTCAGGACACTGCCGCTGGTGCCACTTGGCAAATCTGCAAGCGGCTCTCACAAGTAAACAAAATCAGGGTCCGCCGTGTTGGTACATCACGAAGAGGTTCAGCGAAGAGACGGTACACTAGCAGCGCTGTCATTACGTACGCCATTCATAATAGCAAAGAAGGAAGTATGGGTGCAGCTGCACTCATTATTAGCCTCGGTATTACATAGTGGCAAGTGCTTAACTTCAGGTTCCGACCGCTATAACCTCGGAAAAAGAGCCCCGTACCCATTGACGAGGAGGATAAGTGAATACCAGGCCGAAGTGCATGGTCTGGCGAAGCGCAAACTCTCCGCCCCAACAACGAATCCAGCTACGAGTTTTTGATTCTCCATCCCATAGCCTAGTACCTCTACTCACTGAGCTATCTCGGCTCCGGACGTATAGTAGAAAAGACAAAGTGGATACGGGTCTTTTACCGAAAGCACTGCACCAGTCACGAACAGTTTCTGTTCATAAACTGTGCAAATATTACACGGTTTTTAAGCGCATGCGAAAACTGCGAAAAGCGTCTCCTGGCTTCGTTATGTCAGTCCGTCTGTTCGTATGAAACTCGGCTGTCACTGGACGGATTTTAATGAGAATTGATATTTGAAGGTTTTTCGAAAATCTGTGTAAAAAAAGTCAGCTTTCATTAAAATCGGACAAGAAAAAAAAGGGGTACCTCACACAAAGTCCAATAAACATTTTTGGTCATATCTCGCCCAATTCTTCTTAGAATGAGAAGTATTTCAGACAAAAGCTGTGGAGAAAATCAGAACACATTTTATATTCAGTAACTCTTTTTTCGAAAATAGTGCCGTCTATGAGATAGTGTGAAAAACTATCGTACAGCCGGACAGGCCACTGATGATACGGAGCAACAGCATTGATTGCCGGACAACGAAGGCTACAACATGCACTCAGAATATTTGTATTTATTGATTTTCCACTGCAACAATGGTCGAACGAACGCGCCTCAATGTTACGTCATGTAGGTTCTTTTTTTCCATTTCCGTTTATTTACACTTTCACTATAAAGCAAACGTCACTTTTTTGTAAAATTATGTAATTTCCAACACGTAGTGTATTATACCTTGTATTTACAAATACGTTTGATAAGAAAAACGTGTTATTAATCAGAGCAGTTAATTATTACAGGTTAAAGACTGTGGCTAATTTTCTCGTTCGTGCCCGTCTGGAAACAAGTACCCGCCTTTCTTGTGAGGCATCCGACCTTACAGGTCTTTATTCTTTCTACATTTTTGCTTTCAAGCAATCTGTTAAGTCTCCAGTCTACCGTCAACTTTAAACCACGCATCTTGACATGTTCTTGGGAGCAGTCAAGTTTGTTTTACTCACTCTAAATGTGCGTTACATATGAACTGGCAGACAAAAACGATGTTAAGCGACCTTTTTGACAAAGAGGCAGTACGGTGAGGTGAAAAGTGTATGAAGATATAAAGAAACTAATATTTCCAAAAACTCTTCAGGAATGACAGGACTGAAAACAGTGGCGTACCCGAAATCCCTAAGGCCCTCCAAAATAGTGCCAAACTCTATCTGATTGTGAAAACTGTTAAAATTTCTAAATTTAGGACGCCAACACCCCAAGATGTGCGGAAAAAAGGCAGTAAAATTCTAAAACTACCTACGTTCGCAATTGTTTTACACTAGCAATGACAAATAAATTGGTTGTTATCATAAATAGTCTTAAAGTACCAGAAATTAAGAAAATGTTACTACATGAAATTAAATTTTTTTTACCAAATTACAGCTACCTCCAGAAACCCTGACTAGGGGGCTACCGCCCCCAGATCGCCGTTCTCTCTGTCCTCAACTGAATTTGTTGAATCCCCCTGAACAAAATTCCTTGGTACGCCACTGACTGAAAGGAGCTCAAGCTAGCAAGCACTTCCAAACCTTGACCCAGCAGTACGGCAAGCAAATGCCTGTTTCACACATAGTTCTCACTGTGGATGGCCTTGTTCCCTCAAAAAAAAAACTACCACACTCATCACTATTAAAGGTACTAAATCGAACGGAAAGTTACTGCCCGGAGAAACATACGTAAACAGCATGGTTGGCATCCGGATGCGAGTTGTGGGATGTCAGGCAGTGTTGACATTCCGGAAGTACGAAGGCCTCAACCACACCGCGGCAGAAGCCTGAAATCGCTTACATGCGTTTTTTTAGCCCCTATTCCGCTGTCTGGTTGCTTGCAACGGTGAGCGAGCAACCTTGAGCTGACACTGCTGAGTCAACGGTTGCCTTGACTCAGAAACGCATTATGTCGGATGCGTCTGTGCAATGCATTCAACACTTCTAGCAGAAAGTGAGGTTTAACACCAAACATACTCTGCTACTTTTACTTGTGGATAATTCTGTTCGTTTTAGTATGCAATCCATAAATTTCTCTCGCATTCTTCTGACAGCCCGTCCGCCCCACAACCACCATGCAGTTCCGCCAAGCAGATGCTTTCTTAACCAATTAAAAGGGGTTTTAACCTTTTGACGCCTAATGCCAACTATAGTGGTCGTACCGCACTTCTAACCTCTAAAGTTGTATTTTATATATTTATTCAACAAATATAGGTACTGAATATTTTAAACATGGTATATACTCTCCATTTTTTTCTCTTCAAAATGCAGTTTGTTTCATAATTCTAATGTATTTGGTTCCCGTATTATTCACATTTTATATACAGGGTGTGCCAAAATTTAAAAAAAAATTCCGGCGCCAAGAGGTTAATGTTGATACACGCAGCAAATGGATAGCGACAAGCACTGCCACCTGGCGTACGTATCCGTAACTACAAAATTACTTGTTGCCGCGGACAGAATAAGGAGAGAATCTCAACTCAGATCTTTTATACACTGGGGTTCAAGAGAAGCATTCCATTCAGAATTTAAAAAAAGAAGGAAAACTGCGACCTGTTTCATGATTCTTTCTCACCTCGTATGAGGATCCAAAACAAAAATATCAGGTTGGCCCAGGGACCCACTAATCCAGGGCGTCTGGTCGCCGTGGCGACTTGATTTTGTACCGCCCAATGTTTGTGAGTCCTCAATATGGAACATTTTACGTGGTACCCTTCTAGCACCTACCGTTTTGAGGTGGCGCATATATATTTTGGAAAATCTATGCATCTCAGCCCATAAACAGTCCGCTATTCACACCAAAGACCTCCAATACAGAATTCAAGAGTATCAGAACTACAGCAGGCCTGTCAAATCCGCGGACCACATGTAGGCCGCTCATGTTTTTTGACATTGTTAAGGCATTACTCTCATTATTTTTACTGCAGTACACCCAAGAAATCATGCAAAAATTTCACAGAAGGAGTACCTTACAACTTTGCCTTTTTCTGCTTGACAAATTTACAAATGAAGAACGCCGAGGAAATGTGGCACTATCTGCTGCCACCCAAGATGTTAAGTTGGATTTCGTATTTGGCCTGCCACCTGTTTCGAGTCTGACATGCCTGCGATGCAGATACCTGGTCACGGTAATGGGACGACTGTGGACGTGATATGATCAAGATGATGGCAATGATGACAATAATAAAGACGCATACTTACGTTTAACATTTTAAAAAGTTAATTCACTTTTATAATTAAAATTAATTTAGCTGAATTAGACACTTGTACGGCCTGTGAATATGATCACGAATACAATCAAGGATTCAAATCCTGAAGACCCGTCATTTTCAAGCCCACGGCGTTCTGTCGCTGTCGTCCCACATCCCATACGTGTGTCCATTTCTTATCAGGAGGTCTCTCTAATTCTCCTGATGAAATTTGTTATCTTTTGACATTTACCATCTGCACATTTTTAAATTGAGTGCATTAACTCAACATCGTACACCGTAAGGCCTAATATTGCTCTTAAAAATCTTATTTCTGCCACTTACAGAGTACGAACGAAACTGACAAGCCGTGAAGAGTAAGAGTAAATCTGTACACTTTATACCACGAATGAGACACGGACACTTCTGTACGCTGGTACTTGTTGATCAGAATTACGAATGTTTACCGGCTAGACAAATTACAAAATAAAATGCGTATTTTTCCTGTGTAATTATCTATTGCTGCCGATCCCAGTGGCCGCGCGGTATAAGGCATAGCCTGCAGTCGCTCGCCTGCTGAAATTGTGGGGAAAAAAATGTCTATTTCTCCTTACACAGGTTCTGTATCACCTTGCTTAACAACACAGTGTTTGTTATTCAGTCACGGCGATTTTGTGTGCATTCGGTTCCTACACCGATCCTTACAAAGATCCATCAACCACTGTTTTTCCAACACCAGCAGCTTCGTTGTAAAGTTGCCAACACAGACGAACTTTAGGCCATTCTCGAACCCTACAAATTTTAGTCCACGCTTCTGTACTTAACCTGGATATGCAGTCTGTCCCGCATTATTGATTTCATCACGGCACACTGAACACATCCCCGTATTTAGGCTAGTGACTCGAGTATTCCCAGAAAATAACCAGAGATGGAGTCGATCTTCTACTCGGTAATGAAAAATATTTAACCTCCCATATCACTTCCATATCAATAAAATTCACACTTAAGCCTCAATCTTAAACGTCTGTTGCACGTACTGATACGAGCACATTCGATCGGGTTATGTATTTCTGAGGTTCGACTGGTTTTCGGTCCAAAATTTAAAAAAAATCTAGATTTCGTGCAGATCGGATAAGCAAATGGGTTATATTTCATATTGCTTTATTTAATGTGTCCTTAGGAACGATACACAGAAATGTAGGGGAATGAGGTGGAAGGGGAATACGAGTATTTACAATTTTATCTACATCGCATTCAAGTTACATACGCATGGGGTTCTAAACAAACCCGGCTGTATCGGGAGTGTCTTACTGTAAATTAATGTAACCCTAAAAGGAATGGGAGAGAAGGTGAAGGGGAACTGACTTTGAAAGTCTGTGAGTCCCTATAAAGGATAATAACCTCAGATTAGAAGCTATAACATTCAGAGTACAACAGAGACTTGAGGTTCTCTCAACGAAAGCAAGAGACCTTCGCCAACACACACTCTGAAGATGAAGGCACAGGGTTCTCCGAAACGTCGGAAACTATTTACCAGTCAGCATGGCATCACATACCGGAAAATTTTAAATCTTCAAAATATTTCTGCTAGATAGCCCCCCCCCCCCCACAAA
>Ga0123353_10003619_pt1 | contig 19581 bp, 24 predicted proteins | sample TergutLab28metaG_3_FD_92763 | JGI IMG/M metagenome (GOLD analysis project Ga0123353, IMG submission 92763) | Labiotermes labralis P3 segment gut microbial communities from Petit-Saut dam, French Guiana - Lab288 P3 | ecosystem: Host-associated > Arthropoda: Insects > Digestive system > Gut ... | reverse complement strand
TGGCTGCCAAGGTGGCTTGTAATTTCCATAACGCTTTCAGGTAACGCACGCCGCACACCGTACAACAGATTTTCCGCCACCGTGCCGCGGAATATAAATGGCCGCTCCAGCGCAAGTCCCATGCATTTGTAATAACTGCGGCTGTAAATTTCATCAAGATTTACTCCGTCTACGGTAATTTGTCCTTCGGTAGGAACGATAAGTTTTGCAAGCATATCAACTATACGGCTTTTACCACAGCCGGTCGGACCAACAAAGGCGACAGACTGGCCTTGCGGGATTTTGAATGAAACCGTATCCAGTAAAATTTGCTGGCCTTTTACCAATGAAACGTTTTTAAACGCAATTTCATTAGTAATTTTTGATATTTCAATATGTTCTTTTTCGGTAACGTCTACTTGCGCATCCAGGATTTCAAAGATACGGGGAGCACGGGAGTTTATACCCTGCAACACAGTTGTGACATCGCTCACAACAACAGCATTTGTCAAAAATCTACTGGAAAATATAGCGAATGCAGGCAACAACCCGAATTTGACCTCCATGGGTTGCGTAACATACAGAATACCAAACAATAACGTTACAAGAAGCAACATAAAATTTTGAATAAAATTTATGTATACCGTATTGAAAGCCGTTGCAGTAGTTTCGCCAATCATAGTGCGCGTTTGGTTGTCGTTCATTTTTATGAACTTGCTGTCATCGTTGATACCGTGCATATCATACAATGATTTTAAAGTAAATTTTTGGTCAACATAACCATAGAAGTCCGCGCTTTGTTTGTTATAAGCATTAAAGAACTTTTGGGTGCGCTTTGCTACAAACCGTGCCGTAAGAATGCAAAGAGGTAATGATAAAACAACAACAAGTGCCAGAACCCAGTTCAAGGTAAACATCACAATTGAAGTTGTGATAAAGAAAAAGGATATCCGTGCAACCTTGTAAACGGTTTGCAGCACTAGCCGCACGGTATCATTTACCGAATTTGCCACACGGCGGGACAAGTCGCCTACGGTGAATTCTTCAAGAAAGTCGGTGGGTACAACATCCAGTTTTTTCTTAATTTCAAGAAGTTTACGGGATACTATTTTACCCTCATATTTCAAAATCGCAAAAATACAAAAAATATCGAATAATGCATTAAACAAAGCAAGCACACCAAAGATTATAAGATACTTTACTACTTCTTTCATTACGCCGGATGACATATCTGTGCCTTCGCCTATCCATTCTCGTAGCTTGTCAAATGCGCCTTTTAAATAAGTAGGCATAAAAGCGAACATAACTATACTTCCGCTGCCAACAATAATTACCAACAGCACACGCCATTTAAGTTCCTTAAAGAAGCCCAATACACGCAAAACATTATTGGGGGTACCATCACATTTTTTTGCCCTTCTCATCATGTGTGATTCCCCTCCACAGCACTTTCCACAACATTACTAAAGTCGGAATTCCCCGCCCCCGCTGCTACTTCACTTTCTGTCTTTTCATCATAACGGCGGAAAGCTCCGACCTCCGAGGTATGCAAGATACGATAATCTTTGTTTTCTTTTATAAGATGCTCATGTGTACCCATGTCGCTAATCCGCCCGCTTTTCAATACATAAATAGTGTCGCAATTTTTACAAACGGTACCGTCGTAAGCTATGAAAAGGCAAGTCTTTTTTTCTTTCTTTAATTTAGTAATCATCTTAGTTATATACGAATACTTGACATGTTCGAAACATTGGCTGAAGACATAAATTTCTGCTTTTTTTATGATAGTACGCACTATATTAAGTACATTTTTGACATTGTCACTGATTGAACGATCGTTTATGATAAAATCCAAAAAATATCCTTCGAACTTATCCACAAAGTCCTGGGCCCCAATGTCACGAAAAGTTTTCATGATTTCCTCGTCAGTTATGTCGGGATTAAGAAACTTCATATTATCCCTAATAGTTCCGGGAATGAATCTTGGACTGCCGCTGCAAAACGATAAAATATCACGCCGCCAAAAAGAGGACTTCAGCTGAGCAATATCAATATCGTTAACCATAATTTTCCCGGACGTTGGGTCTTTGAATTTCAAAAGAAGTTGGGACAGTACCGTTTTGCCGCTGCCGATACCGCCGGCAACTGCTATCGCCCCACCAGCAGGAATATCGATACTGACATCGTCAAGTTCAACTTTACCGTTTGGGAACCTGAAGCTTATATTTTGAATCTGTAAATGATGTTTTGAAAACATCGGGATCTGTTCCAAACCGCAGTCTCGGGGTTGCTCGGGTAATGAATAAATTTTATTATAACGTTTCTGCGTGTATCGGCAACGAGGAATAAAATCAACGAACCATGTAAACATGGTATGTGTGCCTGTCCAGATTTTATTAATGTATTGGATCGCTGTGTTAAGCGCAATTATTCCCGCTGTTTGGTTGGGTTCTAAATTAAACAATGCCCCTAAGATAATTATAACTATTGTTATTATAGTAAATAATATTGCGTTAAATCCATTGCTTAAATTAGTTGCACGATTTGTTGCAAGCCACTGACGCTGCTGCCATTTTTGATGCTCATCAAAATCAGCATTGCGCTCTTCGGCTTTCCCAAGCAATCGTATATCTTTTGCTCCTGTAATACCCTCTTTAATGTTTAAGAAATATTCATCATATGCGTTTACGCTTTTGGGAATAACCTTATTTATGCGGCGGCTATTAATATAAAAGAACAAGAGCACCAATGGTATGCTTGTAAGTGCTACTACACCGTAAATCCAACCGCAGAATAGAAAAAGTACTCCGATACTCCCCAAAATGGCAACAGGGAAAACAATACATGTTTGGATAAGCCGGCGGTTTAAGCTTTTAAACCAACCGGAATCATTCATCATTATCGGTAAAATGCGCGCCACTCCCATTTGGTCGATTTGCTCACCGGACAGGTGGCTAAATTTATCATAAATACTTTTACGGATATTCCCTTGGTACTTATCGGCATAAATGTTACCTATAAATTCGGTGAGGAACTGGATACCGAAAATTAGAATAATAAATGCCAGTACTAAAAAGCCCTGTGAAATAAGCGGGCCTACGTTGCTGCCTTCGCTGGCAAAGGTTTCTTCAGCAATCTTAGTAGTGTTCTGGAGCAGCATCGGAAAGGTTATCGCAAGTGCCTCGAAAATAATTAAACACAGCACAAAAAATATCAAGTATTTCTTGATACCCCTGTTGTATCCCCGGCGAACTTTTTTCTTCACCAATTAACTATAGCACAACAAATTGTGCTGCTGCAACAACTTCGCTGTTTAGTAATCTTCGCATTGCCTTTCAAAACGACAACAATCCCATGTTGGTTCAACGTGCCCTTCTTCACCGCTATATATATCTCTTACCCAAAAAAACATTTCACACCTCCTTTGTTGTTTGCCTACTACAGGATATTACTGCAGCAGCAATGTGGTGCGCCAGAATCTTTTGATATTCCGCGGTTTTTAAGAGGCGTTCTTCTTCAGGGTTAGATAAAAAACCGCACTCGACAAGCACAGAAGGATATGCAGTACATTCCAGTATGTAATAATCTCCAACAGCTGCGTGGCGATTGATATTTAAGGAACTTCTGTTAATTGTATTTTGTATTTCTTCGGCGTAACTTTTACTTATGTGATTTTCGGATTTTGGGTAAAATGTCTGCAACCCCCTTACAGCAGGATGTGAAGGAAAACTGTTAAGATGAATTGATATTACAAGGTCGGGTTTTACTTTTTCAATTATCGCGCGGCGCTTTTCCATGTCATCGCGTTTTTTATTTTTTGCAAAAGGACTTGCCAAACTGTCACGGGTTTCACGCGTCATGGTAACGCCGATGTCGTTATTTTTTAACTCTGCACTTAAAACCTTTGCTATTTCAAGATTAATGTCAGATTCCTTTGTACCGTTGCGGCTTTGTGCTCCGCCATCGCGACCGCCGTGGCCCGCGTCAACCACAACGTGAAAATCCGCTGTACGCGCATAAACAGGTAAAGATTTAAAATCAATAACAAGTGAAGTAACAATAACAGCAGCGCATACCACGCAGAAAAAAATACGTAATAAATATTTTTTCATATATTCATATGTATACGGTTCTCGCACTGATTATTGCGTTGTTTTATTTTTTCGCTAACTTGCGTTTACGCTTTGCTTCGATTTTTGCTTGTTTGGGTGTAAGCGGCAGTTTTTTAATTTCATCGTCAGTAGGTGCTGTTTCAAGGCACGAGGGGTCTTCAAACATCCGCTTGACTGCTTTAATCATGCCCGAGTAATAAAGTCCGTCAATGAATCGTTCGTCTATTGACACTTTTAACTCTACAATAGATGCGGTTTTTATTTGGTCCGTTTTGGGGCAAGATACCGGTTTCTTTCTTTCTTTGCTCATTGCGCAAAAGAACCCGCAATTACCAAAGTTATAAAGGTGATGCTGGACGGAATCCAGATGAATACTTTTTAAGTCAGCAAAAAACATACTACAATGGAACGGACTTGCTTTAAAAAGTGTTTTGTCAGAAACAAAGCCGAATCTGTCCAAAAACTTCATCACTCCAACAGCCATCCGAAACATCCATGTCGGCATCCAAGACATTCCGCCCGTCAATTTATCGGTGCTGTTGTCGCTGCTTACTGCCCGCATTATTTCCGCGTCAAGTGATTGTTTTACTTCTTTCAAAGTTTCACGTCCTGTGAACCGGCATTTAATAGTAGTCTCGTTACCGCCGCCTTTTAAATTCTTGTGGACAGACATTGAAACATCAATGAACTTACGCTGATAAAAATTCCCCGCTACCACAAAGCGGTTAAGACGCGGTCGCAGATAAAAACAGCGAACAATTGATGCGATTACTATATCGCGATAAGAATAATCAATTCCTTCTTTTTCGCTCTTTTGTTTTATATAATCATCAAAAGCCTGGGCGTAGATATCCAGTGAAAATTGATTGGTGGAATCTACACGTGTCTTTCCGACCATAAGTGCCTGCATTCTGTCAAAGCCGCTTACACCCTTAATTTTTTTGCCATCAGGCCTATGTCCAAACATTTGTACCTACTTTTTTACCTCTTCCCACAAATTGCTGATTGAGGTATCACTTGCTTCTCCAAGATATCGCAAAAGTCCGCATCGGTCAAGCACTGTATTATCGGGAAGCAGCGCCGTAAGATACCGATCGACCCATTCTTCTTCGTCCGCATATTTAGTTTTAAGGTCGTTACGCATCTGCGTCCGGGCGTCCAAAACGGCAGAAGCACAGTTGGTTTGTTTCATTATTTTAATTGCATTATTCTTTTCAGAAATGAAATTAATAAAATTCAAGGCGGCGGTTTTGTTCTTTGCACCCGCCGGCATTACCCACGAATCGACCCACAACGCGCCACCTTCATCGGGAACATAAAATTCAAGGTCTTTGTTTTTTGGCATGAACTCCCCAGCTTCGCTTGACCAATACAAACCGATTGCAGGTAAATAACTAAGGCGCGTGTCTGCCATGCGGCTTTTGCCGGCACTGATTTCATAACCATATTGATTACTCCGCAAAGGCTCTTGCGCTTTAAGGGCGTCGCCCGCCGCTTTAAGAAATCCATTGCTTGCCGGACCCACACCGGGGGCTTCCTGCATAATGCGCTCAAGTAATTCCGGATTCATTTCGTTTTTGAAATGGTAAAGCAGCGCGGCGGTATATGAATAGCGTGCAACGTTTTTCATGGAAATTTTGCCGGTATACTGGGCATCCCAAAGTACGGCCCAAGATTTCATATCTACGCGAATTTGCTCAAGTTGTCCCGGTTCCAAAGTTACACCACCAGTTGTACCAGTGGTTTTACCGTCAGCATTGCTGTAGAAAATCTTTTTGGGATTAGCCATTATCCCACTTGTGCCGTACAAATACGGTATCGCAAAAATCTTACCTGCAACGTCTGCACTGCTCTCGTAACCGGCGTCTGTTGCCCGGTCACTGAAAATTTTGTTAATCGGGTTCATAACTTCGGGGGCATATCGGGTTGCTTGTGTATTAATTGGCAACAACAACTCATTCACAAACAGTTTTTCCGCCATCTGCTCGGAAACACATACAAGGTCATAATCATTTTTTTCTTTATTTTTTTTATTTGCCAGCAAATCGTAAATCATATCATTACTTTGAGCCACTTCGTATTTGACACGGAACTTACCGCTTGCCTGTTTGCGAACTTGCTTTTCGAAACTTTCAACTACACTGCGCGGCATAATGTCGCCAGGTAAACTCAAAATCCGTAAGGTTTGGGAGCGCGGAACATAAGTCGCAAGTCCCGCCGTCAAAACAACACAGCCTACAAAGACGGCCACCACAGCTGCGGCTATTATTCGTTTTGTTTTTTGTGAAATATTCATGACAATTTATATTAAAGCAATCATTGCTATATTGTCAATGAAAACCTTCCGCGGAGTGTACAATACATGTCCCACCCGAATCTCGTTAAAATGCACAGGAATACAATTTCTTTATTCTTCTTTACGGTTTTGTTTTGTGCTGTCATTTTAACTTCGATTCTCTGGGACATGTATTGTACACTCCGCTTTCATCGCGCGCGTATGGCTCGTTCGGCTTCACGGGCGATGTCTTTTTCTTTTAAGACCTTTTTCTTGTCGAAGTTATGTTTACCCTTGGCAAGGGCAATTTCCACTTTTGCTAATCCTTTGTTACTGAAATATATTTTAGTAGCTACACAAGTATACCCCTTTGTTTTAACAGCGTTACTTAATTTATTAATCTGCGAACGGTTCAAAAGCAATCTTCTGTCTCGGCTCGTTTCTTGTAATTTAACGTCGCCGTATTCGTATGGGCTGAAATGTGCGTTTTTCAAGAATGCTTCGGGTTCGCAGCTGCGGCTAAAAAACACAAAACTGTCCTGCAAGTTTACGTTGCCCGCACGTGCGGATTTGACCTCCCAGCCAAATAACTCGATACCCGCTTCGAATTTGTCTTCTATATAATAGTCAAAGCGCGCCTTGCGATTATCCGTGACGATTTTCACAACTCACAGTATATCACACTATCTGCCGCTTTCAAGAATTTCTTTTGTCGCGACTGCGGGGTTAATTCGTTTCTTCGCCTCGATAAAACTACCTCCAATCTCCCTCATATCGAATCCCATTTTCTTGCGGCTCTCGACAGATGCCGGATTGCTGCACAGTATACTCGAACAAACGCTATCGTGCCCCTTGCCATGTTCTTCAAGATGCCTCAACATCGCACGGCTTATCCCACGCCGCTGCATATCAGGTTTAACAATTGTACAAATAATAAAAAGAGTCCTCTCAAAAGATTCCACGGTCATCGCCCCAACTATATTGCCGTCGCTTTTCGCAATCACGATATAATCGCCACTGGCCTTGCCCACAGACGAAAAGAATCCTTGAAAAGAACCTATTTCCTCACATATCGCCAAACACTCTTTAAAAACCTCCCGCACCTCTGCGCAGTCCTCGACCTTCAAAATGCTAATTTCTGGCGCAATCAATTAACACCAATCGCCTTTCTCACGCGGTCTAATGTTTTACGAGCAACTTCCCGGGCACGCTTTGCGCCGTCAGCCAAAATTTTTTCGACTTCACTGTAATTATTCATGTAATGATTGTATTTGTCACGCATGGGTTTTATTGCGTTATTAATTGCTTCGAACAGTTTTTGTTTTGCCTCTCCCCAGCCAATTTTATTTTCTAACTCCGCCCCCGCGAAGTGTTTATAAAGTTGAAATATAAGATGGTCCTTTGGTTTTGGGTCGGTAGGTGCGGAACTGTCGGTGGTAATGCGTTTGATACACTTCAATAATTCGGCCTCGTCACAAAACAGCGGAATAGTATTGCCATAACTTTTGGACATCTTGCGCCCGTCAAGACCCGGGATTGTTGCAATTGATTTTTCGATTTGCGGACTTGGAATTGTCAGGGCTTTGCACTCGTACACGGCATTAAAAGCCACGGCAATGTCGGCGGCAATTTCAACGTGTTGCTTTTGGTCTTGGCCTACGGGGACAATGATGTCGGCACTAATATCTTCGCTACACCGCTTCGCTTCGTTCCGCTCGATATGCCCGCGATATCCTGACATGATCAGGATATCTGCGGTCATTAATACCGGATAAGTATATAACCCTACATTAATGACTTTGGCTTTTTGGTTCGCATCTTTAAAAGCATGTGACCTGTCAAGCAAGCCTTTAGCTGTATAGTTGCTTAAAATTGTGGCAAGTTCAAAAATTTCAGGTATATCGGATTGCCGATAAAAAACCGTTTGTTTCGGGTCAAGCCCGCATGCAAGCCATGTACACGCAGCCTCTTTAATATTTTGCTGCAAAGTCTTTGCACACTTAACCGTTGTAAGCGCATGATAATCCGCGATAAAGAAAAAACTTTGGACAGATGTGGCGGCTCCGCCGCTTTGACTGGATGCACATCGCGCATATTCCGTTTTCCCGGCTGTTTCAAGCGCAGGTTTAATTGCTCCCAAATAGTTTCCTACATGATATGTGCCCGTGGGCTGTGTTCCTGTTAATATTATCTGTTTCATTTTGAAATTTCCTTAAGTACGATTTGTTTACCTTTTACTTCATCTTCGCCTATTACCGCGGCGTGTTTTATATTGTTAGCAGCAGCATATTCAAAAGCCTTTCCAACTTTCCCGCCGCCCAAGTACACTAAAACCTTCTGTCCATTCGCACGTAAAGTGTCTGCATACTTTTGAGCGAAACTCTCCGTCCCCAACGGAATTAACATTAAATCTATCAACTTACTGTTAGTTGTTAATTGTTCCTTATTAGCTGACAACACCGCGCAAATCGGTTCCAAGCCAAACGATATTCCAACCGCAGGATATTGTAAGCCGTTATCAATGAAGTCTGTAATTATTTTGTCATACCTGCCACCACCGCCGAGTGCTGATGGAATGTGTTCCGCCTTGTCAAATACTTCATAAACAGTACCTGTATATACGTTAAGCCCACGTACAATATATGGCGCAAATTCGCAATATTTATCAATTCCAAGTTCTTTCAACGCTTTTTCAAGTTCAATAATTTCATCGTTTTTTTTCACCTGCCCGATTAATTTCATGGCATCGCCCTTGGACATCTTGTCAATCTGTGGAATCAAATTTGCGTCCACCAGTTTACGATTGCCATATCGTATGACAGGTTCTATTCCCATTTCTAAATAACATTTGACCGCCAAGGCCATAAGTTCGGCTTCGATGTGTGCGCCGCTTATTCCAACAGCATCCACATCGCATTGATAGAACTCGCGTGCACGACCGGATTTCACTGGACCGTTGCGCCAGACCTTGCCGATTTCGTAACGCTTAAACGGCATTTTTAAATTGCGGTTCATTGCAATAAATTTACAAAAAGGGACGGTTAAATCAAAACGCAAGCCCAAATCACGGTCACCTTGGTCTTTAATCTTGTAAATTTCGCGTACGATTTCCGCATTAGAATCATATTTGTATGTCAGCAAATCCAAGTAATTAAGTTGTGCCGTCTCTATAGGCAAGTATCCGTATGCTTCGAAGTTCTTGCGCAAAATATCGGTCACACGGTTTCGCATGATTTGCATTTCCGGACTGTTATCATTTGCCCCTTTAATATTGGTTGGTTTGTAACTCATTTTTTTGCCTCCATGCGCTGGAATAGGGGTTGATATGCCCCGATTTTTCCGCTTTTTATTTTTCGCATTTCTGTTTTGTACTTTTTGGGGTCGAAATCTATGTTCAATGCCGCAAATACCGATTGCGCGCTTTCCGGCATAATCGGATAGCTCAACTCAAACATCAATCGTGAAGCCTCTAGGCAACTTATAGCACAACTATAAAATTCGTCTCCGTCCAACTTCCATGGCGCGGCTTTGTCGAGGTACAAGTTTATGTCGCGACCGATAGATGCGACAAGTTCGGCTTGCTCGGATATAGTTTGCAAATCAAAGTCGCGTTTAAAAAAGTTTCGCACCCGTTCTGCAATGGAACTTATAAACTGTGTGTCGCAATCGCGGAACGATTTAACTTTTGGAAATTCGCCATTTGTTTTTTTGTCAAGCATCTTTAACACACGATAAAAACCATTGCCTATTACATTTGCTAACTCGGCATTGAAAACATTCAAAATCATATCCTCGCCGATTGGGCTGTCGTCTTTACTGCAACCTCGGGCAAGAAAATATCGAATTGCGTCTGTACCGAACTTATCAAGCATCTCAATTGGGTCAACGACATTACCGAGGCTTTTGGACATTTTTGTTCCGTCGCGCGCAGTCCAGTAACCATGCACGAAAAGGTGCTTGGGTAAATTCATATCAAGGGCACGCAGCATTATCGGCCATATGATTGAATGAGTTTTTAAAATATCTTTTGCCATCAAATGTGTGCAATCTGCGGACATTTTGCAATTGTTTACCGTCGCATAGTTTAACAATGCGTCAAACCAAACATATGTCACGAAATTTTTGTCGAACGGCAATTCAATTCCCAGTGTCACGCGTGACTTTGGCCGCGAAATACAAAGGTCAGCAAGAGGTTCTTTCAACATATTAATAACGTCACGGCGATATTGTTCGGGCTTTACGAAATCTTGATTTGCTTCTATATAATCAAGTAGCCACCTGCGAAACGGCTCCATTTTGAATGCGTAGTTAACTTCGCTTGTTTGCACAGGTGGTTTTGCATGGTCACGGCAGTTACCCTTTTCGTCCAAATCCGCCGAAGTTTTAAATTGCTCACAGCCCAGGCAATAAAGTCCACTGTATTCTTGTTTTTCGATTAATCCCTTGTCGTAGACCTGCTGCAAACATTGCTGCACAAATTTTTTGTGTTTATCCTCGGTCGTCCGGATGAATACATCATAATCAATATTTAGACGACGAAAAAGATTTTTAAATATATCTGCTTTTTCATCCAAAAATTGCGAGGAACTTTGGTTCGACTTCGCAATTGTTTCTTGCATCTTTTGACCATGCTCGTCCAAGCCGGTTGAGTACAAAACGGTCGCCCCTGCCATTTGCCAGCAACGCTTTAAAATATCGCCCATTACGGTGGTGTGGGCGTGGCCCATGTGCGGGTCCCCGTTGGGATAGTAAATTGGCGTTGTTATTTGTTTAATGTCCATGTTAACATTCTAACATGGTTTTTCCAAATTTCAAAAGAAACTTTAGCTTAAGTACTTAAGAAATGCTTGATTCATAAAGTATTTCTTGTTACTATGCATCATGAGTATCACTGCAAACGATATAAAAGAAATCGCCAACGGCGTTGTCGTGAAATTTTTCGCGGACGAAATTGGCCTGATGGGCGAACACAATATGCGGATGCGCTCCGGTAAAGGCGTATTAAAATATGATGACAAAAAAAAGCGGCAAGCGCTTACAGAATCCCTTGAAAGAATTACCACCCAAAAAAGAACTGAATTGTTTGGAGATAGAGCAAACTATAACGAAGATGGCGTTTTTATAAGAGGTTTGGCAAAAACAAATATTCTGTGGGAGTTGTCCGATGAAGATATCAAAAGAGTCGAGTATTATCTTGATACGTTTCTTAACAACGTAAAATGTGTGATACAAGAGAGAGGGCACAGAAAAACAAAAGAGGAATTTATTGAAAAATACATAGACCTGCAACCAAAACTACCGGATACTGTGCAACAAACAAAGTCTGGGGAGACAGAAGAAATCGCAGACGGCGTTGTCGCTGAATTCTTCGCAAATGAAATTGGTCTGATGGGCGAACACAATATGCGGATGCATACCGACGAAGGCGTTTTAAAGTATGATGACCCCAAAAAGCGGAAAGAGCTTACAGAATCGCTCAAAAGAATTACAACCAAAGAAAGAACTAAACTGTTTGAGGATAGAGCAAACTATAATAAAGATGGCATTTTTGTAAGAGGTTTGGCAAAAACGAACCTTCTGTGGGAAATGTCTTATAATGATATCGAAAGACTTGAGTATTATCTTGATACGTTTCTTAACAACGTAAGATGTGTGATAAAAGAGAAGGGGGATGGGCAAACAAAAGAGGGCTTCATAACGGAACACATAGACTTGCAACCGAAGTTACCGGATACTGTACAACAACCAAAGTTTAGGGGAAAGGGTCCGTCAAAATTAGGTGGAAAGTCTGTTTTGTGAAGACAGTTTTTCCAAATTTCAAAAGAAACATTTTGAACATCTCCGCGACGCTATCCGACTTTCTTGGCGTGCCAAATGAACACGCAAAACTAAAATTGCTGCAAACTGAACTTTCAAAGGATTACAAAAATATAATTTTCATCTGCTTTGACGGTTTAAGCACTTATACAATGAAAAAGAATCTTGGTAAAAATGATTTTCTGCGAAAGAATATAAAACAAAAGCTGACTTCCACATTTCCGTCGACAACAACCTGTGCGACAACAACGCTAAGAACTGCAATGTATCCAAGCGAACACGGCTGGTTCTCGTGGTCGCTTTATTTAAAAGAAATCGACAAAGTTGTCTGCTTGTTTCGCGATCATGACCTCTATACAGAACAACCGATTGATGCCAATTTGGTTTCTAAAATTTTACCTATATCCGCATATTACAACAGCGTGCCCGAAAACTGTCCGTATGAAATAAATACCGTGTTTCAAGATTATAAAACAATTAACGCGAAAAAGCATTTCACCTTCACTACAATAGACGAACAGTTTGAACATCTCTCCAAAATTGCGAAACAAAACAGCAAGCAATTTGTATATTCATATAACAGCAGTCCTGATAAAGAAATGCACTTGAGCGGGCTTGACAGTCGCCCCGCACGCGAGTTCATCAAAAGTATAAGCCGCAACTTGCAAAAGTTTACGCAAGAGCACCCCGACACACTGCTTGTAATCACCGGCGACCACGGACATACTGAAACAAAGGAACATATAAATCTTTACGAGGACGAAGAATTAAAACAATATTTACTATGTCCCCCATACGGAGATGCCCGTGCAGTGTCGCTGAAAGCAAAATCCGGCCAACATCGCAATCTTCTTCTATATATATGTAAAAGATACAGACGAAAGGTCAAAATTTATAAAACGCAAAAATTAATTGACCGAGGTGTATTCGGTCCGGTTACAGGGCGTCTTGATATGCTTGGCGCTTATATTCTTGTTCCAAAGCCTAACATCTTTTTCCGTATAAGCGAAAATTGCAAAATATTTGTAACCCACCACTCAGGTTTAACATCAAAAGAAATGTACGTACCGCTTATATTAATCGGGAACAAATAATCAAAGTTCTACTACATTGGACTTTTGTTTAAACCAATCCGTGAGGTTCTTTACACCCTGTGAAATATACGAAAGTTTCGGCAGCGGTACAATAAACGTCTTTCTCTTCGGCGTAAACGCCTCCCCTTCTTGATGTCCCGTACGTGCGCAAAGTTCCTGAGCTTCCTGTATCTTAAACTCTCTATAAGTCATGCCATGTCTTTCCAAACAGACTTCATCCAGGCGTCGGTCAAACGCCCACATATCATCGTATTCCCAATCTGACAACTGCGACGCTACTTCATTCAAAAGAGCGAAGGATTCATTCATACGTTAGTATATTAACAATATTCGACAAAATTGCAAGAACTATTTTTGTAAAAACCTTGCTTTTTTTTTTTAGTCTATGCTATTATAGACAGACTTAATAACAAGGAGATTTAAAATGAAAAAGCGAACTGTAATGGACTTTGTGAAGGGCTACAGCTTGAGCGTTCTTTTGGGCGCAGCCACAATATCTGTTGCTGCCGGACCAATAACAGAGTTTTGTGCCGAGCAACATATGTTAAACGAAATCGACCGCAAACGCGTGGCCGCAGGTATGAAATCTGCTAAAGAAACTGGAATTACCGACGATATGTATGAGCGTGCCATGCACGTTGCCAAGTTAATTGACCTTCCTTACCAAGGGCTCACCCGCGTACAAACAATTGACTTGCTGCTGAAAAGTGCCGAAAGTAATGCCCGTCTTCCGGGACGGCGCCAAATCTCGCGCCTTGACCTCGCCGAAGCAAAAGAAAAAATGACGTATGCAGAATTCACCGAACTGCAAGCTCGTGAAGCGAAAGATAATCCTGCCCCCTCAACGAGCAACGTTGATTTCACCCCTGAAATAGTTGCCCGCATCAAAAAACTGCAAGAAATCAATTTCCAATCATATGTCAACATAATTAAAAAACGCCCTACAAACAAGAGGTTGCAAGAATATATTAACGAAGCAGAACGCTTTATGAAAGAAGACAATTGGATTGAAGCCGAAATAGCTTTAGAACGTATTGATAACGAACTTACTCCGGAACAAGCCGCACTTGTTCAAGAGGCCCATGTTAAAGGCCACTATGAAAAAGTCAGCCAAGGTGAGTATTCGTTGTATGAAGACTACATGAAAAGCCCTTATAATAAAGCGACCCCTAAATATGAAGTTCCCACACCGGAACAAGCGCGTGAAACCACAATACAGAAAGTAGAAGAATATGAAAGACTGCGCTCGTGCGGTGGACATAACAGTGCACCAAGAGTTAACCTTAAAGACTTCGGCATAGAAGGTTTTGACATCGACCCATTTGAAATCGAAAGGGTCCCTTACAATCCGCCGAAACCCGAGCCCATACCTGTGCACCGCACAACACCCGCAGACCTCCGCGGAAGGTAACCCTTACTACACTCCGCAAAAGGAGTGGCCAGCAAGTGTCCATAGAGGTTCTGTGCGTTCTAAATACGCAAGTAAGCCACGCAAAAAATGAGCTTAAGCGCAGCGGCGTTGCGATATTTTTTGCATAGTGGTGCACTTGCAGCAATTCGCACCAACCGAAATGGACATTTGCTGGCCACTCCTTTTCGCAAAAAACGTTTGCCTTTTAAAAAAATTTGTTGTATTCTTTTTCATCTGATCTGAAGGGGAGGAACTCTATATATGGAAAATCAACAAAGCGATTTACTTGCCGAAGTGGTAAAAGTATATGACCAATTTCAGGAGGCAGTTCATGAAATGGGAAGTACCGAGGCAAAACAGCAACCGGTCTATCGTAAAATAGCAGAGGCGAAATGCCAAGCGCTTGGTTACAAATTTGATATAATCCAAGCCAATTTCATGCAGCAATATCCCGAGTTTGCCACTATACTTGCCATGTTTGCAGACAAACCAAATTTGCTTAGCAACCTTGCACTGCGCGCACGTAACGCCGAGTATGAAAAATGCATGGCTGAAGGCGTAACTGCAACAAAAAAATCGCCCAAAAAACAATAATACGCACGTATGAAGATTCTTGCGAAACAAGACAATTATTAAGGAGACATATATGAGAAAGATTACTGTGCACGATTTACTTGAATTGCAAGAGGAAGAAAACCTGGCGAAACGCGCCCTTATGTTGCATGAAATGAAAATTCCGTTTAATGCGCAAGAAGCTGCAAAGCTAAAAGTACTCTTTGCAAAACACAGAAAGGAACTGCATGCAATCCATAAACCCGGAAACGAAGCAGAAAAAGATTGTATCCAGGAACTATATTTCCTTCTCCACAGCTACCTGAAAAGCGGTCTGTCAAACTATAAGGCCTCTATGCCGGAACTGAAAAAAGCATACACTGAAGCAGGCGAAAAGGGTCAGGCAGACATCGAACGCCTATTCGGCGGTATAATGTGGGTTAACCAAAAAGTCCACGAAAAAAGAACAGATTACCACCCGCAACTGACCCGACCAAAAGCTTAAAAAACGCGCCACTTCGTGACGCATTTTGTGTGCTCTGCGGAATCGATAATTCCTAGAGCATAAAAAGACCCGCAAGGGGGTGTGCTAGTCCTGCACAGGTTGCGGTGTGGTTTTATTTGACGGTGAAAATTGACTTCTGCCGTCGGAGCGTGCAGTTTGACCCGCGATCAGCGTCAGATTCGCACCAACGGCCGTAAAGAAATCGCCCCAAAACGAAATGTTGTCCGCTTCACTAATACCGCGCGCAAATTCCGAAGAAACTATGGTCGCAAGGGCAAGCACGTCACACGGACTAAAATCTTTCAAATCAACATTGTTCATAATTACTTTTTTACTTTATGCGCCGAACATATTAAAGTTCTCTATGTTAAAGACATGGATTTTTAATTCTTGCTGTTATCTATTACTTCGGCGCGTTTGCTGGCTCTTTTAAACGCCGATTCCAAAGCATATGAATAATTCTCTGAGGTTTGTATTTCTTTGGCGCAACTGCCCGGGATTCTGGCAAGTTTACGGGCAAGTTCATAATGTTCATCAAGTGCCCTATTTGCTGTCTCCACTTTCTCCGGTGTCGAATCACCATGCAAGCATTCAAAAAATAAGGATGAGTATAATTCAAATTTTTCTATCATATCCTGTTCAATTTTCTTACACAATTCTTCCTGCATTTTATTGTCGTCGTTTCTCGGCGTGGTCCAATATTTAATAAAATCTTGCATGAATACCGGCAAAATACGGAAAGCCTTTTCAAACATAGTTGTCTTTTCTTCTTCGGATTTACCATACACCTGAGTCGCGAATTGGGTACTTACCTGCATATTTTCTCCGACCCAAAGTCCAACACAATCTGCTTCGAGCTCAAACTGCTTTATAAGCCGCTCCATATTAAGTATAGCCTCTGTAAGCTGTTCCAACTGTTGTTTATCGGGCACAGGATTCCCTGCGCAGTCATGATGGGCAACTATAGCAATCAACCGCGAATTATGTTTTTCAACCGATATCTTTATTTTCTTGATAATAGAATTGATTTGGACCTCATCATTATTTTCCGCCAGTATCTTAACCGGGCCCGCCTCGGTAATAGTATCAACATAATCAAGAGCAAAATTTTTCTTTAAATACTTACTGACACCTTCTTGTACTCTGCCGTCCATACAATTAATTACGGTACCAAACGTTTCGTGTCCGTCCTTTGCAAAAAAGTTTTTTAAAATTTTATTCATTTACAGTTTATTATATAAGTTTAAACTTTATTGTCAACTTTTCTTTTCATTTATAAGGCTTTTAATTCCGCCTAATTTTTTTTCCTTGACAATCCATGGTAAAAAGTATAAAAAGTTTAGAGAGGGGGATGTCACATGGGCAGGATTACAATACATGATTTACTGGAGTTACAAGAGGAAGAACGTATAGCAAAACGGGCACTTATGTGGCAGGGCATGAATCTTCAGTTAAATGCAAAAGACGCCGCTCAACTTAAGAGCGTCCGCGGAAAATACAAAGCCGAAAACCAATCTATCCAGGAATTGTATTTTCTTCTGCACGGCTACATGAAAAGCGCTCTGAGTGCTTATCAAGCATCTATGGACGAAATTAAAAATGCATATATGTCATCAAGCGAAAAAGGTCAAGATGCAATGGACCGTCTGTTCGGCGGTATAATCTGGGTAAATCAAAAGATGAGCGACAAAAGAAAGAATACCCCTTCCGCATTTTATTCCTAAAATTTTATTTTTTGTGCATTGCTATTGCTTGCTTTATTTGCACCGCGGATGCATTATCCACCGGATACATTCCGTGAGCATTCAAATATTGAAATAGTTTAAACTGTCCCTCTGCAACTTTGCCGCTTAGTGTCGTTAGCATCGCACGCATCTTTTCACAATTACTTTCTTTTACCGCGGTCCCCATTGTAGTCATCAAGTCCTTTAAATGATATAAAATATCCGTTAACATATTTTTGTCGTTAAGCGCTCTCATTTATGACCCTCCACATACGTCAACATTTCCTCGTGATTTTTTTCGCTGGTTTTGATGATGTCGTGCAAAAGCGCAGTCGCCTTTTTGTCGCTTACCATATCGGTATAATGAAGCGCAACGGCTTGCAGCACTTCCTCTTGTGTAAGCAGTTCATGTAGATATTGCAGGTTTTTAACAGCAATCATTTTTCCCTCCGTAAAGAAGTTATAGCCCGAACTACTGACGGATATACAGCATCTCGCAATGCTCAGGCTGGAAATGTGCATCAAGCTCCCTGTCATCAAACACGTGATGGTCACTGAAATTTGCTTTTAAATATGAAGCAAATTTTTTTGTTGTTCTTATATAAATATTTTTCGCCGGGCTCAGAGCTTCCGCAAACTTTTTAAAATCTCTCTCGTAACCGTCATCTGGATTACGGAATTTGATTTTCCCGTTTTTGTTAAAAACATACCACCCCAGACTCATCGACGAAATAATTGTCTTCTTCCTTACATCAATATACTTATCCGGAAACTTCGACATGGCATAGTTAACATTGTTCTCGCGCTCGTTAAAAAACGTCCCGCCCAAAAGTCTCAAACAGTCAGGCGCAGGCTCTATTCCAAGATACTTTCCCTCTAAAAAAAATTCGCTTTGGTATCCGTTATCGCAGCCAATATCCACAACATCCATAGGAACACTATTTTCCATCATATGCTCCACTATCGCAGCATAAGTGCGCGGGAAAAAAGCCATATGCTCACCGCCAAACCGTTCGACAATAGAGCGGTCGTGTTCTTTCATTCTTTCAGCAAACTCAGGCGGCAATTGCCCAGTCTGTTTAATATTTCTAATAGTTTCTATATTCATTCGTATCAATATACCACTAGAACCAACAAAAAACAAGTATAAAACTCACCGGCGAAGGTGAGTACGTATTAATTATTTACCTAACTGCTCCCACGGACCGCCCTGTGCAAAAATCGAAGGCTCGTTAGTCTGATACTGCCTCCTCGCTTCATCGAATTCCTCTACTATTTCAACCCAACTACTCGGACACCCAAGTACAACATCGCCGGGATACGTCAACGGAAGCCTCAAAATATCTTCAGTAAATTTGGCACCGCCGTATTTGCCGATTTCTCCGTCTTCCAAAGCCACAAATTTCCTCTCAATACGCGCATCAAGCTGTGCACCGGTAACCTCCCGTATAATCACATACCGCTTTTTTCTGTAATCCATGCAGGTATTTTATCGTATCAACCCAGAAAAATCAACCACACCTACAAAAACTCATCTAGGAAAATGATTTTCCCTACAGCATAAAAAAAGTTCACCGGCGAAGGCGAACTTTTTAAAATATCTTTTCTCAAATCTTAATACACTGGGCTAAGCCCTTTAAACATACAAATCTACAGATTGTTCTTGTCACACGAAGAACGTACATCGTTCTTCTCGACCTTTACTGTGTTGTTCACGCATTCCTGCATGAAACTGCTCTTAAAAGGAGGTGATCCAGCCGCTCGTTCTCGAACGGCTACCTTGTTACGCCTTAACTCTAGTCATTGGTTTCACCTTAGGATGCTGCCCCCTTGCGGTTAGCTCACATACTTTGGATGCACCCAACTCCCGTAGCTTGGCGGGCGGTGTGTACAAGACCCGGGAACGCATTCACCCCGACGTGCTGATTCGGGATTACTAGCAACTCCGACTTCATGTGGGCGAGTTTCAGCCCACAATCCGAATTGAGATGACTTTTTTCAGATTGGCTCCATATTACTATATTGCAACTGTTTGTAGTCACCATTGTAGCACGTGTGTAGCCCAGGACGTAAGAGGCATGATGATTTGACGTCATCCCCACCTTCCTCCGT
>Ga0123353_10003617_pt1 | contig 19584 bp, 20 predicted proteins | sample TergutLab28metaG_3_FD_92763 | JGI IMG/M metagenome (GOLD analysis project Ga0123353, IMG submission 92763) | Labiotermes labralis P3 segment gut microbial communities from Petit-Saut dam, French Guiana - Lab288 P3 | ecosystem: Host-associated > Arthropoda: Insects > Digestive system > Gut ... | reverse complement strand
TGCTTCTTCGCCAGCCCCATGGCCCAATCGTACAGATCGAACGGGTACACCGTGCCCCTGTCCATGAACGGGACAACGGCCCCGCCGCCCAGCGTGCATACGCGCTGCGCACCGTCGATGCCGGGCAGGTCGGCCGCAGTGGTGGTCTCGACCACGATGGCGTACTTGGGGCCCAGGGCGAAGGCCGCCGCGCCCGCCGCGCCGCCGATCTCCTCCCGGGCGCTGAACACGACGCACAGATCATTGTGCGCGTGCAGCAGCTCAAGTACAATCAGGCAGCCCAAACGGTCATCCAGCGCCTTGGAGGCAATATATCCGTCCCCAAAGCGCGTGAGGCCTGGCGCGAAAATGACATAATCGCTCTGTTTTACGTACCGCAAGGCGTCTTCTTTGTTCTCCGCGCCGATGTCGATGTAAAGGCTATCCTGCTTGGGCATGCGCGTCTTCTCGTCGCCCTCCAGCAGATGCACGGGGGCCAGGCCGATCACGCCGGGGTAGCCCTGCTTTCCCACGAAGACCTGCCTGCCCAGGCACGCCGCGCGCTCGATGCCGCCCACGTTGGCGAACTTGAGCAGCCCCTCCTCGGTGACGTGCGTGACGATCATGCCCACCTCGTCCATGTGGGCGCAGAGCATCACCTTGGCGTTATTCCCATTGATGATCAGGCTCCCCAGCGGGTCGATTTGATAGCCTGCCCCTTTGGGCAGGTGGGCGATCAGCCAATCCCGCACAGCTCTTTCCCGGCCCGAGATGCCGGGCAGGGCGCACAGTTCCTCCAGCCATTGTATGTTCATCACGCGTCGCTCCTTTCCCGGATGTATGCCGCCATCAATTGGGCGGTGGCCTCAATGTCGCGCATGTCGACGATTTCAGCGGCGGTGTGCATGTTGCGCAGCGGGATGGACAGCAGCGCGCAGGGGATTCCCGCGGCCACGGTGTGCAGGGCGTCGGCGTTGGTGTAGGTGCGCCCACCCATGACCTCGACGGAATGGGGGATGCCCTGTTCCTCCGCCAGGCGGCGCAGCGTCTCACTCATCCCTTCGTCCAGCGCGGGCGAGACACCGACCATCACCCCGCCGCCGAGCCTGCCCTGGGCGTCCTGGAGGCTGAGCCCCGGGGCCTGCGCGAAGCTGACGTCTACTACGATCGCTTCTTTGGCTTCGCAGGCGAAGCCCGCGGTTTTCGCGCCGCTGTGGCCTGTTTCCTCCTGCACCGAGAAGAGCACCGTGAGCGGACAGGCTGCCTCACCCTCCAGCAGCTCCATGCAGCGCAGAATCACCGCCACCCCTGCCCTGTCATCCAGCGCGGGCGCGGTGAAGCGCTCCCCCAGCAGGCGCGCGGGGGGCGTACGCAGCGTCGCCCGGGTTCCGAGGGGCACAAGGGCTTCGAGCGTCTCAACGGATAGACCGGTATCGATCAGCACATCTTTCCATGCGGGGGGCTTGTCCTCCCCCTTGGAGAGGTGCGGCGGCGTGGCGGGGATGACCCCGAACAGGGCTTCCTTCCCGTGAATCGTGACCCGCTGCCCAGCGAGCACGCGAATATCCATGTAGCCGCAGGGCGTCACGCGCAGGAAGCCGCCCGGTTCAATGGCCGTGACCGCCATGCCGATCTGATCCAGGTGGGCATCGAGCAGCAGGCGCGGGCCCTTCCCCGATCGTTCGCCCACCACGCTGCCGAGGCCGTCGGCGCGTACGTTTTCGCAGTGGCGCGACAGCAGGTGGGCCGCAACTTCCGCCGCAGCATTTTCATGCCCGGCCACGCCCTCCGCGCCGCAAAGGGTGCGTAATAATTCTTCCATGGGATACCTCCTTAAATTCCCCTCCGAGGAGGGTAGGGTGGTTGTGCGGAGCACTAAATATCATATCACATTCCCCGGACAAACGCAATCCTTTCTTGACCATGAACCTAAATTATGTTATAATAGAAGTCAGACAGAATGGAGGATTATGACTTGATCATCGATTTTCACGCGCACTGCTTCCCGGACGCCATCGCCCCGAAGGCCATGCCGAAGCTGGCGGCCCACAGCGGCGCGCGCAGTGCCTATTTCGACGGCACGGCGGGCGGCCTCCTGGCCGTGATAGACGGCGCGGGCATTGATAAATGCATTGTGGCCAACATCGCCACCAATCCAAGGCAGCAGCGCTCGGTGAACAGCTTCGCCATCTCGCTGCTGGAGAATCCCCGCTTCATCCCCTTCGGCTCGGTGCACCCGGAGGCCGCCGACGCCCTGGACGAGCTGCGGCAGCTGAAGGACGCGGGCATCAAGGGGATCAAGCTGCACCCGGATTACCAGGAATTCTTCCCGGACGAGCCGCGCGTATTCCCCATCTACCGGGAGGCGGCGCGGCTGGGCCTTGTGACGCTGTTCCACGCGGGCGTGGACATCGGCCTGTGCAGCCCCGTGCGCTGCACACCCGCGCGGCTGGCGAACGCATTACCCCAGTTTGAGGGCGCGCCCGTTGTGGCCGCGCACTTCGGCGGCTACATCCTCTGGCGGGAGGTCCTCGAGCACCTGTGCGGTCGGGATATTTATTTTGATACATCCTATTGCGCGCGTAAAATGCCGCCGCCCTGGGCGAAGGAGATCGTCGGGGCGCACGGCGCGGCGCGCATCCTGTTCGGTACAGATCTGCCCTGGGCCGACCCCCTGGACGAGCTCGAATTCGCGCGGCAGATCAGCCAGGACGAGGCCACGGCGGAGAAGGTTCTCGGGTGCAACGCGGCACGGCTACTGAACATTGAATAAGTTATCTAGGGAGGAATAAACCATGCTTAACCCATCGCTCTACGTGCCCATCTTCACCCGCAAGTCCATCCGAAAATACGCCGAAACCCCGCTTTCGCCCGCCCAGCTGGGCGCGGTCAAAGCGGAGATCGCCAATGCCGCGCCGCTGCTGCCGGGCGAGAAATACCATCTCGAGCTGGGTGAAGCCCGGGAGGGATGGCGTGTCTACGGCTTCTGCGAGAACACGCCGCTGTCCAACGCCAACCTGGGCTTCCTGCTGCAACAGATCGACCTGGCGCTGCATGCGCAGGGGCTGGGACGGCTGTGGTTCGGCATGGGCCGCTCTACCGGCGGGATCAAAGCGCCCGTGGGGCTGTCCTACGCCATGTGCCTGAAGGTCGGCGTCTCGGCCGAGCCAATCGCCCGGGAAAGCACAGACGAGTTCGACCGCAAGCCCATCGACGAAGTCGTCGACGACGCCGACCTGTACGAGCTGTTCGGGCCTGTCCGCCTGGCCCCCAGCGCGCGCAATGACCAGTCGTGGTCTTTCGCTTCGGAAGTCGGCAAGGTCCGCGTCTGGCGCAAACAGCCCAGCGGCATGCTGAAGCTGCTCATCGATAGAATGAACTGGATTGACATGGGCATCGCCCTGTGCCACGCGGCGCTGAGCTTGGAGCACGCAGGCAAGGCGTTCACTGTGGAGGTCGCTCCATCCGCGGAGGGCCGGGAAGGTTACGACTATCTGCTGACGCTGGCGCTTGACGGCTAAACGAACAAGCGAATATTTATTCACCTTCCCCTTGCATTTTCCCTCAAAAGCTGCTATACTGTTCCCATGGATTATTTCGATGCGAACAACAACGATCTTGTGACCTTAAGCGGTATGGCCGAGGCCGTCACCTTCCGCAACGAGGAGAACGGCTGGACCGTGCTGGATTTCTCCTGCGGGGGCGAGCTTGTCACCGCCGTGGGCGTTCTGCCGCACATCTCCCCCGGGGAGGAACTGCGCCTGATGGGCCGGTGGGGCTTCCACCAGACCTTCGGGCGGCAATTCAACGCGCAGTTCTGCGAGCGCGGCATGCCCACCACCCAGAACGAGGTGCTGAAATATCTCAGCTCCGGGGTGATCAAGGGCGTGCGGGGCACCACGGCCCAGCGCATCGTGGAGAAGTTCGGCGACGACACGGTCAACGTGCTGGAGAGCAGTCCGCAGCGCCTGGCCACCATCCGGGGCATCTCGCCGGAGAAGGCCGAGCAGATCAGCGAGAGCTTCAAGAAGCAGTTCTCGCTGCGCCAGGCGATGATCGCCCTGGAGCGCTTCGGCATGACAACCGCCGAGTGCCTGCGGGTACACAAGCACTACGGCTCGCGCGCGGCGGAGATGGTGCAGCACAACCCCTACATTTTGTGTGATGCCGACGTGGGCATCGGCTTCGAGCGGGCCGACGCCATCGCCCGCGCCCTGCCCGCGCCGCCGGACGCAGGCTTCCGGCACGAGGCGGGCGTGCTCCACGTGATGCGCGAACACTGCTATCGCAACGGACACACCTGCATCCCCGCCGAACGCCTGCCGGAGCCCTGCGCGGCCCTGCTGCGCGCGGACATCGGCGAAGCACACGACGCAATCAACCGCCTGTGCGACGCAAGAAGGCTGATCGAGTGGGAGGAGATGATCTTCCTCCCCCCATTGTATCACGCAGAGAAAAACTGTGCTCAAAGGGTCGATTTCCTGCTGCGCTTCCCCCCCTCCAAGACGGAGTGGGACGGCGACTTCGACAGCCTGATCGCCAGGATGGAGGGCGAGCACGGCCTTGAATACGAGGCCATGCAGCGCCAGGCCATGCGCACCGCCATGGAGCAGGGCCTGCTGATCTTGACGGGCGGGCCGGGCACGGGAAAGACGACGACGCTCAAAGCAATCCTGCAATTGTTCACGTCTGCAAATTTAAAAGTTGCCCTGGCCGCACCTACGGGCCGGGCGGCAAAACGTATGCAGGAGCTCACCGGGGCGGAGGCCAAGACCATCCACCGCCTGCTGGAAGTGGAGTGGGGCGAGGACGACCGCCAATCCTTCGCGCGCAACCAGCGCAACCCCTTAAGCGCACAGGCGGTGATCATCGACGAAATCTCCATGGTGGACGTGCCGCTGTTCTCCGCCCTGCTGGACGCGCTGCCCCTGGGCTGCCGCCTGGTGCTGGTGGGCGACGCCGACCAGCTGCCGCCGGTGGGCTGCGGCGCCGTGCTGCAGGACCTGCTCAAGGCGGATACCCTGCCGGTCATCCGCCTGACGAAAATCTTCCGGCAGGCCATGGAGAGCCTGATTGTCACCAACTCCCACGCCATCGTGCGCGGCGAGATGCCCGAGCTTGCCCGCAAAGACAAAGATTTCTTTTTTCTCGAGCGCAACAGCCCCGTGCAGGCCGCGCAGACCATCGCGGAGCTTGTTTCGACAAGGCTGCCTAAGGCCTACGGCTACAGCGCGCTGACGGACATCCAGGTGCTGTGCCCCTCGCGCAAGGGCGAGTGCGGCACGGGGCGGCTCAACGAAATTTTGCAGGAGGCCCTCAACCCCAAGATGGGCGGCAAAATCGAACACAAGCTGGGCCGCTCGCTCTATCGGGAGGGCGACAAAGTCATGCAGGTCAAGAACAATTATGATTTGCTCTGGCAGCGCCCCGGCGACGACGAGCCTGGCATGGGCGTCTTCAATGGCGATATCGGCATCATTGAAAAAATCTCCCCCGTGGAGCACGCGATGACCATACGATTTGACGATGACCGAATCACGGAGTACCCCTTCGACGCGGCGGCCGAGGAGCTCGAGCACGCCTTCGCCGTGACGGTACATAAGAGCCAGGGCAACGAGTTCCCCGCGGTGGTGATGCCGGTGATCGGCGTGGTGGAGCCGCTGTGCTACCGCAACCTGCTCTACACGGGTGTGACGCGGGCGAAATCGCTGATGATTCTCGTTGGCAGCCGGGCGGAGCTGCGGCGCATGGTGGAGAATCACCGGAAGACGCTGCGCTACTCCGCGCTGGCGGGAATGCTGGCGGAGTGTGAGGATAGCAAACCAGGAAAAGCAGAGGCCATTTCTCCATGCTAAAATAAAATCACCTGACGGATATTTATATCCGTTGCGAAAGGGTGATACAGTGGATTATGAGGCCATGGTTCAGTCCGTCCTGGATGACATCGACAGCCGGATCCGGGAGCCAATCCGGGCGGACGAACTGGCGCGCGCGCAAAATTATTCCACCTATCACTTCTGCAGGGTCTTCATGGCGCTGACCGGGACGCCGGTCATGGTCTATGTGACCCGGCGAAAGCTTGCCCACGCGCTGTACGACCTGTCCCGGGGCGGGAAGGTCATCGACGCGGCGATGGCGTATGGGTTCGAGACCCACGCGGGCTTCACCAAGGCGTTCAAGAAATGCTACGGCTATCCGCCCTCGCTCTATCGCCTGCACGTGATGGCCCGGCCGCCCGAACGGGCGACGATCGAAAGCGTGAAAAAAATGATGCACGGAGGAATCAAGATGCAGGTTCAGATCAGGGAGATCGCTCCCTTTGCCGTCGTCGGCGTCACCAGCCGCCACATGCTGCCGAATGTCAGGCGCAGCGCCGACATCCCGGCGTATTGGCACACGATTTCCATGGACTATGGCAAGCATTTGACGCGGGTCTATGACGCCTTCAAGCCCGCCAGGCACGGCGAATATGCCCTGTGCTTTGATGTGGACGAAGTCACGGGCGAGTTCACCTATCTGCTGGGCGTGGCGTTCGACGACGGCACAGGCGAAGACAGGATCGAGCCGGACATGCAAAAAATCGAACTCCCCGGCGGGCTGTACGCCGTTTTCACCACGCCGAAGCTGCCGGACGCGCAGTACCCGCAGTCCATCGCGGACACATGGGAGGAAATTCTCACCCGCTGGCTGCCCGGATCGCCCTACGAATACGACGACAAGCGCCCGGACTTCGAGGCCTACGACGAGCGCGACCACGGCGGCATCGTGCAGATGGACATCTACGTGCCGGTGAAATGAAAAACAACCCCCTGCTTTCGCGAGAAAACAGGGGGTTCGTTTCGGCTTGGGCTATGTGCTTAGTTGTTCACGGCGGCAATCCAGAACAGGCCGGCGGCAAAGACGATTACGAAGTACTCGTACCACTCGTAGTAGGTGGTGACCTTGACGACCTGGGTGACGCCCCCGGATGTCACTCTTACCTCCACCGGAACCAAGCTCGCCAGGCCGGTTTTCATCGTCAGCTTGCCGGTATTCCGGTCGATGGTGAACTGGCTGTTTGCGTCTGCGTCGAACGTCGTGCCGGGGTTGGCGGCCTTGAGCTGCATGAAATACTTATTGTCGCCGTTCTTGGCAAAGCCTTTGTGTACCGAAATGGAGGCCTTGACCTCGACGGCGGCGGAGGCGGGCGCGGCGAAAACACCCGCGAATAGCAGGGCGGACAGGAGGACTGCAATAATTTTCTTCATGATATGTACTCCCTCTCACAGATAAATGTCTGGTTCTGACGAAAACCAGCAATTAAAGTATAACACGCGTTTATTAAAAACGCATTAAAATTCCTATGTTTTTACAGCGCCCTCTCCAGCAGCGCCAGCACGCCCCGCCAGTCCATCTTGAAGAAGACTCCCTGGTACACTTCCTCGCCCCAGAGGATATTGGTGGACTTCTTCGCCATCTCCTCCAATCGGTCCGGGCCGATGCCCAGATCCGTCAGGGTACCGGGCAGGCCCAGATCCTGGAAGAAGCGGCGCAGGCGGGCGACAGCCTCCAGGACGATCTCGTCGGCGTCGCGGCCCCCCTCCACCCCCATAACGTTCCGCGCGAACTGCAGGAACATGGGGACGTTCGCCTTATAGGCGGTCTCCATCCAGGGCGGCGTGAGCACCGCCAGGCCCGCCCCGTGGGGCACGTCGTAGATGGCGCTCAGCTCGTGCTCGATGTGGTGGCAGGCCCAGTCCTCCTCGCGGCCGCGGCCCAGCAGATCGTTGTGGGCCAGCGCGCCCGCCCAGCCGAGCTCGCACCAGGCGTCGTAGTTATCGCCCCACAAAGCCTGCGGGCTTTGCGGGGATCCCGAGCCCTGGTCGGCCATCAGCTTGCGCGCGTTCTTCATGATGGCCCGCAGCACGCCCTCGCACATCTCGTCGGAGACGTCGGTGTGCTGCGTCTGCGTGAAATAGCGCTCGAAGATGTGGCTCATCATGTCCGCCGCGCCGTAGGCGATCTGCTCCTTCGGCAGCGTCATGAACAGCGCGGGGTTCACCACGCTGAGCACCGGGCGCGAGGCCTCGTCGTTGTGCCCGTATTTCAGCTGCTCGGCCTCGTTGCTGATCACGCTGGACTTGCTCATCTCGCTGCCCGCCGCGGGGATGGTGAGCACCGTGGCCACGGGCAGGGCCTTGCCGGTGATGATTCTCCCGCGGTAGAGCTCCCACACGTCGCCGTCGTAGCACATGCCGATGGCGATGGCCTTGGCGGAATCGATCACGCTGCCGCCGCCCACGGCCAAAATGAGCTCCACGCCCTCTTTCCTGCACAGCGCAATGCCCTCGCGGATCAATTGCACGCGGGGGTTGGGCACCACGCCGCCCAGCGCGACGAAATCGACACCCGCCTCGTTCAGCGACGCCGCGATCTCGTCGTACACCCCGCTGCGTTTGACGCTCCCGCCGCCGTAGTGCAGCAGGACTTTACGCGCGTAGGGCTTGACGTATTTGCCGATGTTCTTGTGCTCGTCCCTGCCGAAGATGAGTTTGGTGGGGATGCTGAAGCTGAAATTGATCATAAACTATCTCCTGTCTGTAGGGGCGGCATTCTTGCCGCCCGAAATAATACTGCTTTTTTCTGCGGGCGGCAAGAATGCCGCCCCTACAGGCCCTGCGTTGTCACGGCTGCGCCGTCACGGGCTTGTCCTCGCTGCCGTGCTCAAAGTTGATGAAATTGTTGCGCGCCGCATAGTCCCAGCGCATATCGAACAGCGCACAGGCCTCCACAGGTATATAGAGCTGCCCCCTGTGCGAACGATATGCCGGCGCGGGCAAGGTGGCCTCTCCCCGGTCGGTCTGCGCAACATCGCTGCCCTCGGTGAAAACTGCCCAGCGATTGTATATCTCCAGCCTGCACTGCCCGGGGGTCTTTTCCACAGCGCCGCCGAGATAGGCAATCAAAATTGCGAAGGGACAATACCACCGGCCATCGCGCTGCTCGCAGGGGGTGTCGGCCTGGCAGAGCCCCGGGTCCATCCCCTTGAAGAGCATACGCGTGCGCCCCGGGCCGAACACCGGCGAGGCCGCGCGGGGATAAATCACGTCATTTTCTTTGTCGATCACGCACCGGTCGATCACGCGGCCGTCCTCCAGCACACTGGTGAGGGTGAGCCTCGCGCCCTCGACCTCGACGATACATGCGGAGGAGAGCCGCTCCTCCATGGTGAAGAAGGCCGCGTGCCAAATTTTCGCCATGGTCTGCGAGCCGGGCGGGTTGCGATTGCCGTTGCCCAGGGTGTAATGCACCGTACCCTGCGAGGGCCTGTCGTAGAGCTCGGGATCGCGAAACGGGAAGCTGCGGGCGAAGCTATGCTCGTGCCCGGCGATGGCGAGGTCGAAGCAGGCCAGGCCCTCGCGCAGCGGCGGGTAGTCGGTGATCTCGGTGTCCACGCCGGAATGCGTCACGGGGAAGTGCCACACGCTGATCTTCCACTGTGAAGTAGAGCTTGCCGTCGTCTCCTGCAGCCAGGTATTACGCTCTTCGTCCCCGGTCAGGCCAATCACATTGAACTGCGCGTTGCCGTAGTGAAAAACATAATTTTCGGTTTCCCAGCCCTCGGGGCCGTTGTCGGGGTATGCCCCCTGGAACTGCTTGCAGAAGAACTCCCCCGGCTCGGAGTAATAGCGGCCAATGCCCTCCCGGTAGCTTACTCTAAATCCCCGATTGTCGTGATTGCCCAGCTGCATCATCACGGGCACGCGCTCGGCGACGCCGTTCAGGCCCGTGGCGAACAAGGCGTTCCACTGCTGTTCGTGCTGTCCGCTGTCCGTGTTGTCCCCGGCGGTAAGGATAAACGCCGTGTCGGGGTGTTCTTCGAGCAATCGCAGGCAGAAGCGCCGGAAATCCCCGTAGTCCGGCAGGTCGAAGGGCTCGCCCTTCTGCTGGTCGGCGAAGCAGATGACCTTGCATTTTTCGATTTTTTCGGGCGCGGTCACAAAGCTGTATACGTCAGAGCGATGGGTTGCATCGCCGCAGGTGTATTCATATCGTGTGCCGGCTTTCAGGCCTGACAGGCGCGCCCAATGAATCTGGCTCACGTCGATGTCGCTCTCAAAAAGATCATGTGATCCCTCACAGCGCCGCCACTCCCCTGCCCCGGCTTCACGGTATTCGACATAACCTTCCGTGATATCCTCGCTGGTGCGCCAGGTGACGGCCCGGCAAGTGCGCTCGTCCCCATTGAGGCTGAGCAGGATATGGTCGGGCCGCGGGGTGGAGCCGCGGGGAGGCTTCTCTCTCACCGGGCGGACTCCTCCCTTCGTTGTCTGCGCAGGTGCCAGAGGCTCTTCATGTCCAGGTCATAGTCCCGCATATGCGCGATGAGCAGCGTCTCCTCCAGGTTGGCCAGAAACACGGTACACATCATAATCAGGCACAGGACGTTGACGATGCCCATCAGCCGGGAGGACGACTGGAACAGCACGCACACCGGGATGATGAGGTAGATGGGCAGGGCGGTGTATTTGTTGGCCAGGGTGTGCATGGTGGCCCACTGCCTGTGCCTTATCTTCGTGAAGACCAGGTTGAACGCCTTGATGGCCACCACAAAGCCCATGGCGGCCAGCACGTAGCGCGCGAGCTTCAGGCGCACCACCCCGAAGACCACCGCGAGCAGCGAGAACATCATGACGAAGTCCGCGGAGGCGTCGATCTTCGCGCCCAGCTTGGTCTCCCAGTGGTACCTGCGGGCAAGCCAGCCATCGAGGACATCCGTCAGGCCGGTGACAATGTAAACCCCCAGGAACGCGATGGGGTGCCTGGCGAGGGGGATCAGCGATATGGACAGGGGGACGCGGGAGACAGACAGAATGTTAGGGATTTGCCTCTTCACTGGGCTGCGCCTTCTTTCTATTCAGGAATGCCATAATTTTGCTATTGAAAATGACGAACGTTGCGGAGATAACGATCGCAAAGATGGTCGCGCCGATGAGCAGCCCCCAGTTGCGCTCCGCCACCGTCGCGCCGAGGTACGACGTGAGGAACATGCCCGGGATGCGGCCCAAAAAGGAGATGAGGAAGAACTTCCAGGCCTTCATGTTGGTCAGCCCCACGAAGAAGGGGAAGAAGTCCTTCGGCGATGGGATGATGAACAAAATGAACATCACCAGCGTGCTGGTGTCCGCGTCCATAAAGTTTTCCATCTTGTCGATGTTCTTCTGGCTGACGAACAGGGTGAGCACCCGGCGCCCCAACAGGCGCGTGAGGTAGAATGTCACCACCGTGCCCAGGGCCGTGCCCACGGCACTGATCAGTGTCCCGCCCCACACCCCGTAGATCATACCGCTGGCGAAGGAGGTGATCGCCGCGGGGATGGCCGTGATGATCACCTGGAGGAATTGCAGGAAGGTCAAAATCAGCGCGGCATACGCGCCGAAGTTGACGGAAATGTACTCCGTGAGACTCTGCGCCGAGGTCAGCATGTTGTCCAGGAAGCTCCCGACCCGGGAGCCCAAACCGCCGCTGGCGGTGATGACCTCGAACTTCTGGGAAAATAGGATCGTCATCCAGACAACGAAGCCCACGAAGATGAGGATCCCCGCCATGCGCACGATGTCCCCCGCCTCAATTTTGCGCTTGAGAATGGGACGTTTTTTCATTGGATTCCTCCCTGTGCTGTGTTTTTTTAGTTGACGTCTATCAAGACCCCGTAATGGACAATGCCTGCGCCGAACGGGCCCCAGTAAGAAATCTGTATGTCCGCTACGTAGCGCCCGGTGATTGGCGGGGCCAGCAATCTGCCCGTTGGCGACCAGCGCGCCGGCTGTGGGCTGGGATTAGCAATGAAGCGCTCAGGGTCATCCTCCGGGGCCTGTGTATCTTCAACGAGATAATATTCCACCGCGATGCTTCGCCGCACGCCCAGCCACAGCTGATTCCGCAGGCGTATGGGCTTCCATGAGCGGGCGTCAGCGGTATGATCTTTATCGTACTCACAGTATAATGCGCCCCAGGAATCAGCTTCAATACCACTCTTGGATGAAGACCAGCTGGTGGTCAGCTGTAATGCCTGCGACCCGTTGACATACAAAACCGGTGCCGATGAGCCGTATCTGGCGGCCAACAAGCACAGCAAGACCAGACCGCAGACAAAACTGCCGACAGAGATCAGCAAGAGGTTGAGTCGTTTTTTGCGCATAGGTTCCTCCCAATTTCACCACCGCAGCTGCCCCAGGATCTTCTCCCACCTGGCCGGATAGCTCTCATGCCCGGTCAGATCCGGCGAGAACCCCAGCCTGAAGTACGTCTTGATGGCGGGCAGGCGCTCGTCCTGGGTCTCCAACAGGGCGTGCGCGTTGCCCTCGCGGCGCATCTGGTGCAGCGCGGCCAGGGATACCCAGTAGCCCAGGCCATGCCCCCGCGCTTCAGGCAGCACGGCCACATAGTGCAGGTAGCCCGTGCCGGGGGGCCATTTATCGCGCTGCCACGCGGCGGCAACTGCCACGCAACGGGAATCGACATGGCAGTGGCCACTGGGTGAACCCTCTTGCTCAAGGAAGAGGATGCGCTCGGGCCGGAAGGCGGGCTCGGCGCGCATTTTACCGTCGAAGATGAAATCACGCCCGAAGGCCGTGTTGACGACGTGCTCCCACGCGGCGGGGCCCCATTCCTCCTCGAAGACGCGCAGGCGCACACCCGGCGGCAATTCGAGGGGGGGCAGCGGCCCCGCGCCGCGCCGCATGACGAGGCTTGGGCAGGGCTCGCTATTTCCGGATGTCCTCATAGGAGGCTACCTCCAGACCCAGATTCCGCAGGCGCTCGGTGATCTTGTCCTGGTTGCTGCTGCCGCTGCCCGAGACCATGTGCAGGCTCAGCCTGACCCCCTTGGGCAGCAGGGCCAGGGCGGTGTTCATGGGCGGCGCGATGCCCCCGGCCCAGATGGGCGCGAAGACGTGCGCGCTCTCGCACGCGCTCAGGTCCGCGGCGACGGCCCCGATGGGCATCCCATCGCCCTTGATCGCCTTGAGGCAGCCAGCGGTGTAGGCCGCGATTTTGCCCGGCTTTTTCGCCGCGCGGACCTCGCAGGCCTCCAGGCCGTTTTCGCCCGCGAATTGCTCGGCCAGGAGTTTCGTGTTGCCGGTGAAGGAGTAGTAGAGTACCAGTTCGCTCATAATAATGACCTCTTTTCTATTCTGGAGTGAAACGTTTTAACATCGCCGCCAGGGCGGTTTCCCATGGCGGGAGGGGGTCGTAGTTTGCCTCGATGAGGGCCTTGGGTGACAGCCGCGAATTTTTCGGCCTTTGTGCCGCCTGTGGAAACGCAGTGGATGGGATTTCGATCACCTTGCAGCCAATCCCCGCCAGCTCGAATATCTTTTTCGCGAACTGCGCCCAAGAGCACTCGCCCGCGTTGGCGGCGTGGTAGATGCCTCTGACAGGCCTCGCGGCCATGTCGCACAGCAGGCGGGCCAAGTCAACCGTATAAGTCGGCGCGCCAACCTGGTCGTTCACGACCCGCAGTTCATCCCGTTCGGCCCCCAGGCGCAGCATGGTTTTCACGAAATTATCTCCATGGCTGCCAAATACCCACGACGTCCGCACGATCATGTGCTTCCCGCACAGCGCTTGAATCGCCCGCTCACCCGCCAGTTTCGTCGCGCCATAGACATTGACAGGATTGGGCGGTTCGTCGGCTTCATGCGGCTGTTCGCCATTGCCGCCGAAGACATAATCCGTGCTGACATACACCATCCAGATGCTTTTCGTCGCACAATACTCCGCCACATAGCCCGTGCCGAACTCATTGACGGCCCGGGCTTGCTCCGGTTCGGCCTCGGCCCTGTCCACGGCGGTGTAGGCCGCGCAGTGGATGACGCAATCGGGTGCGGCGTTTTCGAGATAGGCAAGCGTCGCGGCCCGGTCGGTCAGGTCAAAGTCGTCAACGTCCACGCCTATTGTTTCCCAATCGCGATGTTGGCATTCCAGAGCGACGTCATGGCCCAGCTGGCCGCGCGCGCCAGTGATGAGGATGCGCATGGGGTTCTCCTTAAGGCAGGGGGATTTCGAGGGCATAGCGTTCTATCTCATAGGTTTCCCAGTCTACGCCGTAGAGATAGAGCGCATCGCCGATCTTCATGGCACGATGGTGAAAATAAAAATCATCGCCAAGCACAACGCGCATGACAAAGGACTTCTCCCGCAAATCAAAAACGCGCAGGGCGGATGGTTCGGCGACAAACAGATAATGCGAGCCCGGATCGGCATAAAGATTTTGAATCTCAAAGACCTCATTGGCCTCCGGCACATCCCTCAACAGGTTTTCGCCGACGGCAAGCGTTTCAGCGGCGTCAAAATCCGCCAGCTTTAGCGTAAATACAGAAATTGGCGCTTCAAAATCACCCGCCTGATAATATAGAATGCCATCCTGCGCAAAGCGGAAGTAGGCATGTATGCCCTCAGAGAAAACGACAGGCAGTGTCTTCCCCCGCTGCACGTCGAAAATCATTCCATCCCAACTCACGTCGGAATCCATGACCGCAGTGCCGTAGACGAAATAGCGCTCGTTGAGTACCTTTTGAATATAAGCAATATAATATGCGCTGTCCTGGTTGTCGGCATTTGGGTCGATGAGCTCGGTTTCCTTGCCGCTCTGCTCGTCCCGCAGCCATATCGTCCTGGCGCCATACTCGCCTCTCTGCTCGAACAGCGTTTTGCTGTCCGAGAGCTTATACTCCTCGTTTCCGGGCCGCTTGATCTGCGCCGCCAACAGTTCGTGCAGTTCCTCGTTCGCCTCCAAGTCAATCCTGCGCCAGTTTTCGCCGGTTTCGTCAATTTGCTTTTCGGTGGTGGTGACAGAGGCCGTTGTCCCGGTCTCTGTCGTGGGTTCAACCGTTGTAACAAGTTCCAGCGGTCCACCGCAGGTAGCCAGCAGAACCAGGAGAAAGAGAGATACAAGCGCCAAATTGGTGTTACGCATAAGTTATTCCTCCATCCCAAACACAATCCCGGCTTCCCCCCACAGCGGCGCACCCGCGTCCTTCGCCGAAAGCACCGGCTCCTCCACCCCCCATTCCACCCCGAACGCCGGGTCATCCCAGCGCACGCAGCGGTCATGTTCGGGCGAGTAAAGCGCATCCACCTTGTAGAACACCTCCACGTCGTCCGTCAGGGTGACAAAGCCGTGCAGGCAGCCCCGTGGAATCCACAATTGCCGCCGGTTCTCCCCGGTCAGCTCGGCGGACACCCACTGCATATATGTCGGCGAATCCCTGCGGGCATCCACCGCCACATCAAGGATCGCGCCGCGCAGGCAGCTGAACAGCTTGCTCTGTGCGCGGGGCTCGGCCTGGCAGTGCAGCCCCCGCAGCGTGCCCTTCTTCGCGGAAAACGAGCGGTTGTCCTGCACAAACTTCGCCGTGATGCCGATCTCAGCTAAAGCGGCCTCGTTGTACATCTCGAAGAACCAGCCGCGGGCGTCGCCATGCAGGGCGGGCTCTAATAAATAGACGCCAGGGAGGGCGAGGGGGGTAGCTTGCATATCGTCTCCTTAGTCTTTGGGTTTTACAAAAAAGCGGCGGACAATAGCATCATTGCTATCGCTTTCATTTTCAGTGTAGGCATGGCATGTATACCCACTAACAATAAATGCGCAGCCAAAGCCTCCATCTTCATCTGTATATGTGTGATATTCAATTTTGTTTCTGTCGAGCCACTGCTTCATTTCGCCAAGCGAGCAGATTGTGTAATCAACCAGCAAATCATGCGCTTCAAGTGCCATGGCACTGGGCCGGTCATCCGAGCCACCAAAGAAGAAATAGGATTCAGGGTCATACTTATTGAAACTGTAATACGGGCCGCCTTCAAATATCTCTTCCGGCTGCTTCTCTTTCCCTTCTTCCCGGAAAAAATCTGCAAGCGTCATGGAGAACAGGCGGTCGATCAGCGCGAAGTCGATCAGATTATCGGTGATTGACTGGGCTTCGGTATTGTCCTCTGCTGTGTTCTCTGCCGCGATGGTGATGGCAGGCTCCGGTGGTTCGGCGGTGGTGGGAACGGGTTCACCTGATCCGTTACAGGCCGTCAGCAGAACCGTCACTGCGACGACAGACATTGCGATTATTAGTATATGCATAATGCTCCTCCAAAAATATAGTATGACATAATAGCTTTCACTCCAGCACCCGCGCCTCATCCCTCCCCCACTGGGGCCGGGAGTCGAATGTAGCTGAGTACAACACCTTGCCCTCCAGCACGTTCTGCAGGTGCTGTCCGTACTCGCTCTTGCCGTATTTCCCCGCCGAGGCGGCCAGCTGCTCGGCTGTGATCCACTCGGTGTTGTAGGCGATCTCCTCCGGCGCGGAAATCTTGATGCCCTGGAGGGTCTCCACGGCCTGGACGAAATTCGACGCGCGCATCAGGTTTGTGATCGAGCCGGTGTCGAGCCAGGCGTAGCCGCGCCCGAGGATGCGCACGTCCAGGTCCCCGCAGTCGAGGTACATCTGGTTGATGTCGGTGATCTCCAGCTCCCCCCGCCCGGAGGGCTTCAGCCGCTTCGCGAACTCGACCACCCGGTTATCGTAAAAATACAAGCCTGTTACGGCATAATTCGATTTGGGTATCTTCGGCTTCTCCTCGATGGACAGCACGCGTCCGTCGTCGCCGAACTCCACCACGCCGAACTGCTCCGGGCGCTCCACCGAGAAGCCGAAGATGGTGGCCCGGCCCTCGCGCTGGGCCGCGCTGCGCAGCATATAGCCCAATCCGCTGCCGTAGAAGATGTTGTCGCCCAGCACCATGGCCACGCTGTCTGAGCCGATGAACTCTTCCCCGATGAGGAAGGCTTGGGCCAAGCCGTCGGGGCTGGGCTGCACGGCGTAGCGCAGGTGCAGGCCGAACATGGAGCCGTCGCCCAGCAGGCGCTCGAACTTCGGTGTGTCCTCGGGGGTGGAGATGATCAGGATCTCGCGTATGCCCGCAAGCATGAGGGTGCTCAAGGGGTAGTAGATCATGGGCTTGTCGTAGACCGGCAGCAGCTGCTTGCTGGTGACCATGGTCAGGGGGTACAGCCGCGTGCCGGAGCCGCCGGCGAGGATGATGCCTTTCATAGGACCAACTCCTTCTGAAAATGCCACTCCAACACCTGACATTATACCTCTGTTTGCCAGAAAAGTCAACGTGTATATTTTCGCGGCGTCGGAAAGCCTTTTTTTATAGCTGCGCTGCAGAAAACGAGGAATAAAAAAACTGCGCATTCCCTCTTGAATTTGCCCGTGGAATGTGCTATACTTTATACACCTCGCTTGCGAGGCGTTGCTATGGTCCGCTAGCTCAGTTGGTTAGAGCCCCCGACTCATAATCGGGTTGTCCTGGGTTCAAGTCCCCGGCGGACCACCAACACCAAACCGCATGTTCCGGAATCCCTGGGGCGTCCGAAACATGCGGTTGTATTCATCAAAGGGGCCGTTTCATGAAATACAGAACACGAAAAGCGGCGCTCTGTGCCACGGTCATAGGCGCCATCCTCTTGCTTGCCGCTGCGCTGTATGGGCTGGGGCATGTCGGCCTCCAGCCGTCCGGCCAGCGGTACGACAGCCGCCTGGCGGGCGAGATCGGCGCGCAGCCCTGCTGGAAAAACACCCTGGAGACCCGCGTCCCGCAGACGGACATTTTTAATGTCATGGCGCGCCATATGCTTGTGGGTGATGAGAGGCAGGAGACGCGCAGGCTGCTGTTTATCGGCCTGGACGGGGCGCTGGCCCCGGCGGCGGGCAACCTGGCGCAGCGGCCCGGCAGCGTACTGGCCGAACTGGCCGCGCAGGGCGGGCTGTGGCTGGGGCAGGCGGGCGGCGCTATCCCGGGGGACCAAGTCACGCGCACCGCGCCCGGCTGGACGAGCATGTTCACAGGCTGCTGGGCGGACCGGCACCAGGTCTGCGACAACGGGGACACCCTCTCGCCCGAGGTGCGCACGATCCTATATCAGATACAGGCGCGGGGCGGGCAGGCCTCCTTCTCGTTCTCATGGAAGCCGCACCTCACCGCCAGCTATTGGCATGAGGCGCAGGTATATCCCGAAGTCTTTCGGTATTGCGGCGACGACGCGGGTACCCTTACCTCCATGCTGCGGGCCATAGACGAGGGCAAGGACGCCGTGTTCGGCATCTTTGAGCACGCCGACCACGCGGGACATATCACGGGCTACTCCACCCGCATCCCGGGCTATATGCGGGCCATGGAGCGCGCGCAGGCGGACGCCGGCGCACTGATCGCGGCGGCAAGGGAGCGCATGGAATTGTACGGCGAGGACTGGCTGATCATCGCCACCAGCGACCATGGCGGCCTGGGCTTTGACCACCGCGGCCCCACCCTGATGGAGAGCACCACGTTTTTTGTGTCCAATAAAATTATCTTCGATTGAGTGAGGCGCCAAATGCGAACGATTGCGTTTCGCCTGGAGACGGGCGACAAAAATGTCGGCGAGGTGTATCTGCCGGACCAGTTCGAAGGCAGGATGCCGGTGCTCATCCACTGCCACGGCGGGGGCATGGGCTGCAGCGGCAGCCTGGGGGTCCTGGGATCCGCCACGCGCGACCGCGCCATCGCGCGGGGCTGGGCCTTTGCCACGTTCGACTGCTACGCGGGCGGACAAACCGGCGGGGATTACGGCAAAATGACCTATGCCCGTTGGGCGCAAAACCTGATTGACGTAATGGATTGGCTGGGCGCGCAGGCGTACATCGATCCGGACCGCATCGGCGCGCTGGGCATCAGCTGCGGCTCCACCACCGCGCTGCGCGCGGCCGCGAGGGGCGCTCGTCTGCGCTGCATATGCTCTGTGGCCAGCTGTATCACCGTACACATAGGCATGTGGGGGCAGGGCGGCGCAGCCAAATGCTTTATGGATCATCTTGACGCCCTGCTGGCCGGGGAGCGCCGGCCGCTGTTCGGCGTGGAATTCGAGAAAGGTTTTTTCATCGACGACATCTCGAACGCGCCGGTGCACGCGCTGCTGGAGGGGAAAATCACCTGCCCTGTGCTGTTTTCGCAGGGCGCGGCGGACAATGTGTTCCGTTGCGCGGACGCCCGCTTGGCGTATGATATCATGCACCGTGCGGGCCAGAACGCCAAATATATCGAATATCCCGGCGGCAACCACGGCCTTGACAATGTGTCCGCGCAGGCCACGGAGGATTTATTCAAATGGCTGGAAGAAATTAAGTTTTAACCCAAGCAAATTTTAAGGAGGAAATATATGAACATCATCCGAACCACAGCAGTGGAACTGACCGCCATCCCCGCCATCGCCTACAAGCAGAAGCTCTCAGCGGGCGGCGCGGGCGTCAAAATCTTCCGTTTGGACCAGGACGCAAGCGCCGTGTTCACCATCGACAGGCGCAGCGGCGAGGCGGTGCCCTATGGACAGCCCGACGCGGAACTGTTCCCCGACGAGGCGGTGGCCGAGGCCCTGGAGGCAACCTCCGGGCTGCCCTACTCCGCCCGGGGCAAGCTGCGCATCACCGTGTTCGAGGAGGCGCCGGACGCCGAGGACGTCACCGAAACCGAAATCGAGAAGGTCGACATGGTGGACAGCGACGAATACAAGGCCATCATCGCGCGCTACGC
>Ga0123353_10003615_pt1 | contig 19592 bp, 25 predicted proteins | sample TergutLab28metaG_3_FD_92763 | JGI IMG/M metagenome (GOLD analysis project Ga0123353, IMG submission 92763) | Labiotermes labralis P3 segment gut microbial communities from Petit-Saut dam, French Guiana - Lab288 P3 | ecosystem: Host-associated > Arthropoda: Insects > Digestive system > Gut ... | reverse complement strand
TTGAAAGTGGACGGTGTTTTGCTTACCCTTGCCGATATGCGTACTAATCTTGCGCGAATGACCGCCGACACCCTGCGAAAGCAATACGGAAAAGTCCTAACAATCTACAAGACGCAAATCCCCGTCGCTGTGAAAGCCGCCGAAATCAGCGCCGCAGGGCAAAGCATTTACGCCTATGACAAAGGAAGCAAAGTTGCAAAGGCGTATGCCGATTTCACAAAGGAGGTGCTTGCAGATGGGGCAAAAACTAAATCTGAACCTGCCGTCCGCTGATGACCTCTTTTCCACGCAAGAAGAAAGGGACAACGCTAAACTTGAAAAAGTAGTTGAATTGCCGTTATCGGAAATCAGCGACTTTCCCAATCACCCGTTTAAGGTGAAAATGGACGCTGAAATGCAGGAAATGGCTGAAAGCGTTAAGCAATATGGCGTGTTAGTACCCGGTCTTGTGCGCCCCAAAGAGGGCGGCGGCTATGAAATGGTTGCAGGACACCGCCGTAAAGCGGCAAGCGAACTGGCGGAGCGCGGCACTATGCCATGTATTGTCCGCAATCTGACGGACGATGAAGCGACAATTATCATGGTAGACAGCAATTTGCAGCGCGAAAAAATCCTGCCATCTGAAAAGGCTTTTGCCTATAAGATGAAGCTGGACGCTATGAAAAGACAGGCAGGCAGACCGAGCAAAGAAAATTCTGCAACAGTGTTGCAGAATTATGAGGGCAAGACTTCGCGGGAGTTACTTGCAGAAAAAAGCCCCGACAGCCACGAGCAAATAAGAAAATATGTCCGGCTCACCGAGTTAATCCCCGAACTTCTGCAAATGGTAGATAATTGGGCTGAACGCGAAAAAGGCACGCTGCAAATCGCTATGCGCCCCGCCGTGGAGCTTTCCTACCTGCCGAAAAAACAACAGCAGTATGTTTTAACGGCAATCGAAAGCGAAAGCTGTACTCCCTCCCACGACCAAACGCTCCGCATGAGGGAAAAATCAAAGGAAGGAGAGTTAGACGAGGATGCCATCCTGTCTATCATGCAGGAAGAAAAACCTAATCAGGTAGAGCAATTCAAGCTGCCAAAGGAAAAAATAAGCCGTTTCTTTGCGCCGGGGACGCCCGCACAAAAGATTGAGAGCGACATCGTAAAAGGGCTTGAACTTTTGCGGCAACGGGAACGCCAACGCAACGACGCGCGGTAGTTTGAAGCTCTACTGACAAGGGGGCAGTCTATCCTTTTATTCCGCTGTCTGCGGGGCTTTGCACTGTTCCCCCTCTCCACACCTCACCCCCTCAAACCAGCTAACCAGCCGAAAAAGAAATGCTTATTAACATTTGCAGAATTGATATTTTTATGTTTTCGGCTATAATGAAACTGTGAAAGGCGGTGGGAACATGAAAAAAACGGGCATTTTTACAGCAATAGCTCTTTTGACTGTTTTGTTTGTCGGCTGTTCTCAAATAGCTGATGAAGCGGGCGGCATTGAATCAACAGCGCCGCCGACATCTTCTTTTTCGGCTGGTGAAACAGAGGAAACTACCCAACCGAGCGAGGAAGCAACAACCGTCGAAACAGAAACCTCCGCCGTATCGGAACAGCCTACGACCCCTCCGGCAACAAACAGTACGGCTCCACAGGACAGCAAGCCGTCCCCAAGCAAGCCGGATGATAACAAACCCACGCAATCTAAACCGCCTGCCGAAACTCAAACGCCCACAGAGCCGCCAAAGCCAACCGATCCGCCCGTCACTTCAACGCCGACCCCTGTTTTTGACCCGCAGCCTTATGTGGATTATGCTATTTCTTATGGAAAATCCATTGGCTTGAAGTATGAACCCGCTATTGGTAAAGGCAACTGGAACTCACCTGTGAACCTTTACGCTGCCCTAACGGACGAAAATATGAAGTTAGGTATTCGTTCAAGCTGCGATATTCTTATCACAGAAGGGTTTGAGTATTTTTGGGTGGAAGCCGTTAAGAACGGCGAACAGTCTTATCGCCTATTCGTATATTTCGGATAGACAGTAATAAACCCCGGCATATCGCGTACCGCAAGGTGCGCGTTTTTTTATGCCAAAAATCAAAATTATAAAGGAGAACGAACCAATTATGAAACGCAAATTTACCAAAGCGACGGCTATGCTGCTGTCGCTCATTTTCATTTTCACGGCTTTTACAAGCCTGCCCTTAACGGCCAACGCCGCCACGGAGTATATCGACATTTCACTTGTTGACTACCCACGCGGCGGTGGAACTGACACATGGGGACATCCTGCGCTCCACTTCATGAGCGGTTGGAATGTATCTGCTTCAAGGCTATTTTCAGCAAAGGCTGCTTCCAACAAAGGTATGCAAGTCGCCTATTGCGTTCAGCCGAATGTACCCTTGCACCCCGGCGACCAAAGCCCGGAAATTCTGCCGGAAACCTTTTTAGACACCTATAACAACGGCGCTCTGAACTACTTGGAAATTCAACGCCTGCTTGGACGTATCATGCAATACGGCTATACCGGGGTTGTCACAACAAGTTTGAGCGACGCGGTGATGGCAGAAATGATAGCCACACAGCTTCTCGTATGGGAAACGATTGTTGGCGAACGCGCTTCGGATTTCACCCACATCGCGCCGCCGTCGAATTTGGATAGCATTACGGATACAATCAGAAGCGACCACCCATTGCGCTCTGATATTTTCGCAAACTACAACCGCATTGTTACGTCGGTACAGAACCACAGCAAAATACCGTCTTTTATGAGAGGAAGCCTAACCGCCGCCGTTACCCACGAAATGACATGGGACGGCTCCAAATACACGGTTACGCTTACCGATACGAATGGCGTTTTGGCTAATTTTAACTTTACCAGCCCCACGCCGGGAGTGAGCTTTACCAAAAGCGGCAACAACCTGACGATCACAATGACCACCGCGCCAACGGGCGAGATAGAAATTCATGCCGATAAGACAGGCTCCGTCCGCAGCGCCGTTACGTTTTGGTGTTCCAACAAAATTGTCGTAAAAGGCGAAGTGCAGGGGCTTGTCATGTCGGGACAGGAAGTTTCCGACCCGATTAACGCTTATGTAAAAGTTAAAGTTTCCTACGGTTCATTGGCTATCGTGAAAACCACACAGAATAACAACGGTTCTGTCAGCGGCTTCACCTTTGAAGTCCGCAACAGCGCCGGAACGCTGATAGGAACCTACACGACCAATTCAACAGGAAAAATCGACATTCCGAACCTTCAGCCGGGAACCTACTCCGTCAAGGAAATCAATTTATCCTCTGACTTTGTAGAGCCTACCCCCAACCCGAAATCCGTAACCGTCAACGCCGGACAGACTGCCACGGTCAGTTTTGATAATATCAAAAAGCGCGGCGTTATCACCATTCGCAAAACCGACGCGAATCCCACAATGGGCGGTTATTCCCTTGCGGGCGCAGAGTTTGAAATCCGCGATCAGGGAGGGACACTCGTTGACACCATCACAACAGACAGCAACGGCAGAGCGCAGACCAAAATCCTGCCTTTGGGTGTGTACCGCGTCAAGGAAACCAAAGCCCCTTACGGCTTTGTTCTCGATACCAACACCTACACTTCTACCCTTTCCGGCACACAGGGAACGGGCGAGGTTGTTTATGCTCCCGATGTAACGGTTGCCGAGCAGCCGCAAGTCGGGCGTATCAATATTGAGAAATACAACAGCACCCCGAATATGGGCGATTACGACCTTACTCCCGCCGTATTTGAAATCAGAAACAGCGCGGGAACGCTCGTTGATACCCTGACAACGGACGCGCAGGGCAAGGCTCAATCGAAAGATTTGAAATTGGGCGATTACACCGTCACAGAAAAATCCGCGCCCTACGGCTATGTCCGAAACACCAACACTTTCAATGTAAAACTTGAATACGGCGGTCAGGATGTTTCGGTGGTCTACAAGACCGCTTCTATCCCCGAACGCCCGCAAACAGGCATTATCCGCGTCCACAAGCTAAACGCGAACCCTAATATGGGCGATTATCCGCTGAACGGCGCAGTTTTTGAGGTCAGAGCCGCGCAGGATATTAAACAGCGCGACGGCAAGGTGATTTATAACAAAGGCGACCTTGCGGACACCATCACGACCAATGCGGCGGGCGAAGCGCAGACAAAAGAGCTTCCTTTGGGCGCATATCCGCTTGTGTTTACCGCCCATGAATCAGCGGCCACGGCGCGTCCTGTCTTTATAACCCAAGACGAGGTTGATAAAGCGATAATCGGCGGCGGGAACGTCGTAGACCACAAATTCCGTGTTTATTCGTTCTTTTTACAAGGGCATACCGCAAAAGAAAAAGCCGATTTCTTAAAACATGAACACGGCACAAGCGGCAGTTACAGCGGCGATTTCAATAAATCATACGACAGCAACGGCTTTTTATTCAGCCGCGGCAGTATTTCAACGCCTTATGACAAGGTGCTTTTACCGTGGAGCAAGGTTGCAAAGCGTATAGATGAATATATCGCGGACGGGCGGTATATGAGCCAGCGTGAGCTTGACCATATCCCCGAATATGAAAAAGGGATATTGGCATGGGGAATCTACCACTTCTATCAAAATCAGCCGGAAGAAGTGCCGCGCCCTTATCCCTCCGCAATATATGATGTCAACGACGCGGAAAAGGTTATCCGTCCGCAGCTTGATGAGCCGGAGCGCGTCGCGGAAATCCTTGAAGGTATGGCGGCGGTACTGGATAACACCGCCGACTTTGACCGCCATTATGAATCCATGCGGAAATTCTTTGAGGACTTAACCGCTTATCACAATGGCGCATTTTCGCTGTTTGCCCCTGCAAAACCAGCCGAAAAAGAAATCCCTATCCCACCGCTTGACTTGCCGGAGCCGTCTGCCGCGCCTGTGAATGAAGCCGCCGTGTACGACCTTCAGCTTGGCGCTACGGTGTTTATAGGCACGGATGAATACGAGCTTTATTCCTTTGACGATACCCATGTGGTGCTGCGGGATGTAAACGCACCTTTGTTTACAAAGGATATGCCGCGAGATGAGTTTGACCGAAAGCTACGGGAAAATCATCTGAATGATGACCTTATTAAAACCGCTGATACCCCCGACCCGAAAACGCCGGAGCCGGAAATTGACGAGAATGCGGAACTGAAAGACCAAATCCGGGACAGACTGGACTGGCTTGGATATATGGTTTCCGACGAGCTGATTGAGGACGGTTTGGAGGAATACGGCAATCGCGGCGGTGACGGCGATTACAAGGATGTTGCCGACTTCATAGAGCGTGTTTTTCTTTCGGAGGATGAAACGCCGAAACAGGAAGAAGGACAGCCGTATATCCCGAAAGTGGGCGATAAATACGAAATTGAAGGGCGTATGTTCATTGTCGATACGGTAGACCCCGGGATTGACAAGGTAAGCCTGCGTGATGTTACCTTTGAAAACGGCGTCGGCTTCCCGATTTTCCGATCTGAAACGCTGGCTTTTATGGAAATGTACGACCCCATCCAGCCAGAGCCGCAGACCCCGGCAAGAGAAGAACCAGCCGAAAAAGAAACCATCACCCCCTCATGGGAGCAGACCAAACGCCGGAGTAGAACGCAGACCTTTGACCTGCACCCTGAAATCCCCATGTCAGAGCGCCACAATTACCGTATTACAGACGATGATTTAGGCGTGGGCGGCGCAAAGACCAAATTACAGCATTTTGACGCATGGGCTTCCACTTTCGGGGAAACCGTAACGGCGATAGAGCTTGCCCCGGAGGGTACAGGCTACCGCGCCAAGACCCGTTTCGCCAAGTTTTACAATCTCCCCGAACTCATGTCAATGTTCAAAATGACCGCCGACATTCAAACGGCTGATATGCTGAATTTGCCCGTACCAAAGGCGAATTTCCACAACGAGGTCATCAAGCCGAGCCAATGGCAGCAGGATATGGTTGCCCTGCTTTCCTCTATCGCCATACGCGAACGGAAATATGAAATCGGCGTACTACGGGCAATGGGTATGCAAAAGTTAAAGGTTATTGCGGGATTGTGGACGGAAACGCTGGCAATTACTATTATTTGTTTAATGATAGGTTTGGGCGTGGGTACGCTTGTCGCACAGCCTGTTTCAAATGTCATGCTTGACCAGCAGATCGCCGCCGCCGAGCAAGCCAGCAAAAATAACAGCGGTATGTCCGGCTCAGGGATGATGTCGTCATCAAGCGGTAATACCGGGCAAGACACAGAACCCTTAAAAGACCTCAATGTTTCGCTCCAATGGGTGACTATTTTAGAAATTATCGGTATCGCCCTTGTGCTGTCCTCCTTGTCCGGCGTAATTGCCACACGGAAAATCACGAAGTATGAACCGATTAAAATCTTAATGGAAAGGAATTAGGTGAAGAACATGACAAACGTATTAACCTTAAAAAATGTAACCTATCATTACGAGGGGACAAAGAAGCAGGTGTTGAAAGGCATTGATGTGGCCTTTGAACAGGGGGCTGTTTACTCCATTGTCGGCAAATCCGGCGCGGGAAAATCCACGCTCCTATCCCTCATATCTGGGCTGGATGTGACCACAGGCGGCGAAATCCTCTGCGGGGACGAGAATCTAAAAAGCATGAACCGCGACAAATATCGCGCCCAAAACGTGGGTGTTGTATTTCAAGGATTCAATTTGCTGACGAATGCCACGGCGGTACAAAACATTGTGCTGTCTATGAACATCAGCAAATCCCCCGAAGCCGATAAAAAAGCGTATGCTTACGCTCTGCTTGAAAAGGTTGGGATTGACAGGGAAACCGCAGACCGTAAGATACTCAAACTGTCGGGCGGCGAACAGCAGCGTGTAGGAATCGCCCGCGCCCTCTCCCACAATCCCGCGATTCTGATTGCCGACGAGCCTACGGGCAATCTCGACAAGGATACAGAAAACGATATTTTGGAGATATTCAAGGCGTTGGCGCATGAGGAAAACCGTTGCGTAATTATCGTCACCCATTCCCGGAAAGTGACCTCCATTGCCGATGTGGTATACGGCATACAGGACGGGCGGCTTTCGGTGGTAAAAGAGAAAAGGAGTGTGTGATATGGGTAATTATGATGAAAACAAGAAACTGGATGATTTTTTGGATGAACCAAAAAGCCAACGGTCAGGCGGGGCTTATCCGAACGGTCAGCCTTACGGATATAAAAACCAGCAACACATGGTTGCACCGCGCAAAAAAAATCTTACAATCCCCATTCTGCTATCTGTGATCGTAGCGATTGGAATAATCATTTTGTTGATACAGATATTCCACCCATTCAACAACGGCGATAACAATGTTCCGGGTGGGACGAATAACGGCGGCTATCATCAACAAGACCCGTCACCCAATAGAAACGGAGATGACAATGAGCCGCCACCACCCGGAGGGCAAAAATCCGGGCGGCAAAGAATCGGAGAATAACGTGTCCTTCCCGAAATATGCCGTACTATATTACGATAAAAAAGGAGGCACATTATGGACAAAACGAAATGGATCATCTGTCCTGTCTGCAAAAATAAAACGCGGATTAAAGTCAGGGCAGATACCGAGCTTATAAACTTTCCTCTGTTTTGTCCAAAGTGCAAACAGGAAAGTTTAGTAAATGTCCAACAACTGAATATGTCAGTTATCAAAGAGCCAGACGCATAGACGCAAGGACGTTAAGACGCAGAGCCGATAACTTGTGAGAACAACCACAAGTATCGGCTCTGTTTTTATTTATCAAGCTGCTTGTGGTTATCAAAAAAGCCGCCGTTTCCTGTTACATAATGGATTCGGAAGGTGAAAAAACCAGTGAAGCGGCGGCACAGGAGGTTGCCGCCGTGTTGTATAAATTCAAACGACATATTTCTACTATATTCTACTTATTAAAAAAAGCCTAACCCTGTTATGGGATGAATACGGTCATCAAGGTACATACACACATCTAATAACAGGAAATATCATGCGACACGCCCGATTGGAACAAATCCAGTCGGGCTTTTTCATGTCGATTATTGTCGTTTCATGGGACAAGCCTGCTTTTTCCGTAGGTTGCCGCAGTCCTCCGCTCCAATCTGAATTTCCTCAAAAAAATTCAGATTGGAGAAAGGACAATGTTTGATAATACAAATCCATATACCCTGCGGACAGAGATTATCGAGGGTATTATGCACTACTATGTTTCTTTCAAGGATGGACAAGCCATCCCGCGAGAAACGGAAGTGTCGCGTCCCGTCTATTTTCCGTAACCGATAAAGATATTCTATTAGGAGTATTGGCGCGATATACGATGATGAAGCGGCAAATTGCGGCGCAGGAAAAAGCGGAAAAGACTAAACCGAAGAAAGAGAAAGAACGCTAAATCAGTTAAGCTAAAATATTTTTGAATAAAATCTATTGCCCAAAAGCCCCCTATGTGCTATAATAAAATTATCATTTGGAGCGTCACGTTTCATCCTGTTATATCCAAGTTCATCCCCGTGGGGGGCAAAATGGGGGGCAAATCGAGAATTTCCGAAAGCCCTCCGAACAAAAACCCAGTAAAATCAAGGCTTTCAGGGCGCGAAACAGCAGGTAGGGCGTTTTATTGGTAAGGATGAGGTCACCAGTTCGAATCTGGTTAGAAGCTCCACGTTTTTCCCTCTAAAATTGCCTAAATTTATGTACGCTACTGTCAAAACTACTGTCAAACTTAGAGGGCCACAGAAACAGATGAATCGTTGGTTGATTCGTCTGTTTTTTCTTTTTTCAGACTCCCGTATGCTCTGTCCAGAGTTTTGGCTGTGCTCTCGTACACAGACTTGGATATAACGTGGCTGTAAATTGACAGCGTCGTCAGAACCTTTGAGTGCCCCATCAGCTCGGATACGATCTTGGGATTTTCCCTTTCTTCCAAAAGCATGGTCGCGAAGGTATGGCGGAAGGTATAAAGGCTGATGCCGTATCCATCAAGACCGTTTTTTGAAAGAAACCGCATAAGCAGGCTGCGGAGACCGCTGTAGCTTCTCACTTCACCCTTATTGGTGCAGAACACATGGCAATCGTCAGAGGTAAAGTCGATCCCCGACTTTTCTTCCTGTTCTTTTTGATAAGCCATCCACGCCTGTAAGCATTCCGTCACGCTGTCGGCGACGATAAAAGAACGAACGCTCAGAAGGGTTACTTGACTTTAAATGCATCGGAACTATTTATGCGGCGTTGCTTGATATTTGATTTGATTTTCGCAAAACTACTGTCAACTACTGTCAAACCATTTTATCAAAAGGAGCAAAAGTACGCTATATCAAAGGATTTCCGGACATCCTTCTTCGGCAGAGCGCGTCCTTGGTAAGGAAGTCGGAGCTATGATAAGCAGTTTCATCTAAGTGCAAGGAGTTGCCGTTAGTTTATTTGCTAAAGCGGGGGTTGTTAAGTGGGCAAGTATCATCATCGGTGTCTTGTATACCTTTGTCAACATAGGCAATCTCGTGGACGAAACATGGGTGTATTACTGGATTTACGGCATTTTAGAATTGGCAATGACAATCTTTATTATTATCGTGGCTGCAAAATGGCCGAAGGAGGAAAACACCAATGCTTAAAGAAAACAAAAAAACTGCCCGAATGGCGGGCATATGGTGGCTTGCGTTTATTATTGTTGGTCCAATCTCGTACATGATTATTGACGGGCAACTGTTGGTTCCGGGCGAAGCGGCGGTTACGGTCAGCAACATCAATTCCAATCTGGCTCTATTTTGGTTAGGAGTCGCCGCGTTCCTTGCCGGATACGCCTGCTTCATTTTGCTGGCTAAATCCCTTTGCAAGCTGTTTAATCCGGTGAATTCCAAGCTGACAAAGTGTATGATGGGTCTTGTAATTGCTGGTACAGCATTGATTCTAATAGGCAAAATTGCGGAAATTGCCGCTGCAAATATGAGTAACATGGAAGACGCAGCTTGTCTTTTCAATCTGCGAACGAACATCGAAATGGTGGGCGAGCTGTTTTGGGGCTTGTGGCTGATTCCCCTTGTAATTCTCATTTTCAAATCAAATCTTATCCCTAAAATAATTGGTGGTGTGCTATTGCTGACCGTTGTTTACCATGTGGCGGCGTTCGGAATGTTTTTTATCAGCGGCGCGGATATTTCTACTAATCCTGTGCTTGTTATCTTCGGAATGGGTGAGATAATAATAACTCTATGGTTACTGATAAAGGGCGTAAAAAAGGAAAGACGTGTTGCATGATAAACTCAAGAGCCGATAATTGTGAGGAATCACAATAGTCGGCTCTGTCGTTTTTGTAATAAACAAAAATGTTTTGAAGCCCTCTTGACAAACTAATGAGTATTAGTTTATAATAAAAAGACAGACTAATAAGCATTAGTTTTTTGAAAGCGGTGATGATTTGAAAGATAACAAGAAATCAACAAGGCAACGCATTTTAGACGAGGCGTTGACCCTCTTTTCGATAAGAGGATTTGAACGTGTTACCGTTGCCGAAATCGCGGAGGCGGTGGGGATAAAGGCTCCGTCACTCTATAATCATTTCAAAAGCAAGCGGGATATATTTGACGCTATTCTTGATGAAATGAAATTGGGTTATGACCAACAAACGGCTTCCATGCAAATGGATGGACGGGACGCGGACAAGAACAAGCCGCTGTACGATGGAATCAGTGAGGACGGCATAATAAAAATGTCAACGGATTTATTTCTCTACTTTTTGCATGACGACAAAGAACGGAAGTTTAGAAAAATGCTTATGATTGAGCAGTTCAACGACGAAAACTTGGCGGATGTTTACACAAAACAATATGTAGATTTTCCATTAGCATTTCAGACTGACACGTATAAAATGCTAATCAGTATAGGAGTAAGAATCCCGGAAGACCCTCAAATTATGGCGCTCCAATATTATGCCCCCGTGTATCTCTACTTGCGTGTATGTGACCGTCACCCGGAACGGGAAGCGGAAGCGACAAAGATTCTCCAAAGGCATTTTAGGCAATTTATCCGACTATATAGCAAAAAAGGAGAACCTACATTATGAAAACAAAGACTTACGGTTACAAAGGCACAGCAAGAATCGTCGGTATCCTATATATCGTCGGCACTGTCACAGGCGTGTTGAGTACCTCATTCCTCGGAATAAGAAACGAGCCGGATTATCTTTCAAAGATTGCGGAAAATCCCAATTCGCTTGTGATAGGCGCGATTCTGACATTGGTTATGGGCTTCGCACTTGCCATGATTCCAGTATTTATGTTCCCGGTATTAAAGAAGCACAGCGAAGCTGCGGGAATGGGATATATCATTTTTCGTGGTGCGTTGGAAACTTGCACCTATATTATCAGTGCAGTTTGTTATTTGGCTTTATCGTCCCTCGGCGCGGCATATGCGGCAGGAACGGACACGGCGCAGCTCCTCGGCGCGGGCGAAGCGATTAAAGCGATAGCCAACTCGTCTGTGGGCGCATTTGCTTTTGGCATAGGGGCGTTGATATTCTATTCTGCGCTCTATAAATATAAACTTATTCCAAAATGGATTTCGGTTTTTGGGTTTATCGCCATTTTATTACATATTGCTTCCGGCGCATTGGTGATGTTCGGACTACAAGAACCTTTTGACACAGGTAGTATGATTATGAATCTGCCGATTGCCGTACAGGAAATGGTTATGGCTGTTTGGCTGATTATTAAAGGCTTTCGGGCAGAAACTAAATCTAAATATGGAGAGGATTCATAATGGAAAATTCGATTAAAAACAAAGAAAATAATTTACAAAAGAAAACTGCTCGAGCCGCCGGTATATGGTATTTGGCGTTTATCATTGGCTCAATTCTCGCTCAAGTATTTGCAAAAATTGGATTTGGCAGTGTTGCAGAGATAACGGAGGTTATGGCTTCGGACGATTTGGGATTCCGTATTGGATTCGTAATTTCTATGTTCTCGGCAATGTGTTTCTTCTTAGCGGCTTGGTATCTGTATGTATTGCTTAACCCCGTGAATAAAAATTTATCTCTGCTATTCTTACTGTTAAACTTAGGCGGTGTAGTCGTTCAATGTTATAACGTTATCAATTTGATTACTGGGATGGCGTTTTTGAATGAAGGGCAGTCGCAGATGGCGGGTATGTATGTCAATCTCTACGATAGCGGATTTAACCTTTCACAAATTTTTTATGGTGCGTGGGTGTTCCCGCTTGGCTATCTGATTTTCAAATCCGGCTTTATGCCGAAAATATTAGGCGTACTGCTGATGATTGACTGTTTCGCAATCCTATTGTATTTTTTGCAGTTTTTCTTCTTCCCGGAAATAACAGCCATTGCATATCCGCTTTATGCAATTAGCGCTTTATCGGAGTTTTCGCTCACGGGTTGGCTATTGATAAAAGGAGTTAAAGGAAAACACCATGAATAATGATAAAAAACTCCTGCGGGGATGTGCTGTTTTTCAATGGTGGAGTGGCATCAATTTGTTTCTGTCCGCACTCATCCTGTTTTTTGTTGTAACAGGGCTTCAAAATTCGCCGCTATTTTCTATGGTGTTTGAGCCTGCCGAGGTGGCTGAACTGCCGCAAAAGGTTATCGGCGCGATGAACACGCTCACTATTCTTTATAATTCATATGCGGTGGCAATGTCTATCATGGTTTGGTTCGTCGTAAAGAATGCCTTGCGTAACAATGCACGGTGGGCATTTTGGGCATTGCTCGTCACAATCGGCATTGCCGAAGTGTTCGCCTTTATCGCTTCCGCGCCGTTTAACCATACGCGCTGGCAGGTAAATGTTGTGCTCAGTCTGTTATATCTTGTAGGCATGGCTCTTACGGGATATGCTCTGTATGGTCGGAAAAGGACGCAGGATAAACTATAACTCGCGCGGTTTTCAGGTTTATCTCTTGGGGGCAATCGTGCGTTTGTTGTGTTCCTTTGGAGAGGATATTGGGATTAAGGTGAGGTGAAGCAATGTGCAACAAGTATCTGATAAGTTGGGCAGTATGATAAAAACCGCTCGAAACGAAAAGCAGTTAACGCAAAAGCAGTTAGCGGAGCGTTTGTCTATAACGCCACATTATCTGATGTCCATAGAAAACAAACAGCAGATACCAAGCTGCGACTTGCTTTTTCGGATTATTCGGGAACTTGAACTTTCCGCTGATACTATCTTTTATCCCGAACATGAGGAAAAGCCGTTTGATAATACAACCATATTGGGGACTAACTTGTAACTTGGTTTCAAAAACTTGCAACTTGGTAACAGCGGTCTTGTGTATGGTTAGGAAATGCTGTACCATTAAATTCTGTTAAGCAGAGGTGATGTTAATTTGAAAGTAATCAAAAAACAAATAGAAAGTCAATCCGAAATTGAGGTGGAGGTTCGCTACGCCAAAATGGATTCAACTGTGCATGGATTGATAAAACGTATTGAGCATTTTGGGCGTTCCATATACGGCACTGATAACGGGCGGCAATATAAAATACAAGTAGGCGATATTTATTATATCGAAAGCGTGGATAAGAAAACTTTTATTTATACGAAAGAGGCTGTATTCCGTTCGGAACTTAGACTTTACCAATTATTTGAGATATTAAAAGAAACCGATTTTGTTCAGGTCAGCAAATTCTGTATCGTCAATATGGATGTGATGGAGAGCATACGCACACTGCCGGGTAGTAGGATGGAATCCACGCTGATAAATGGAGAAAAAATCAATGTTTCCCGCACATATTTATCTGAAATAAAAGCGGCTTTTATCGCAAAGGAGGATGATTAGCTTGAACAGAATTAAAGAATTTATAAAAAAATGGATAATGCTTTTTGGTCTGGTTTCTGTCTCCATCACGGTTATTCCTGCCTTAATAAGTGGAAATTGGGAATTTGCTTCAACTTTCGTTCAAATAATGTTTGCGTTGCTTGTAATTTGCCTGCTCCAACTTTTCACAGATAAAATTTCTATTCGAACACCTATACTAAAATATCTGATAGACCTTGGAATGACGCTTTCTGTTGTATCCTTTTTCGGATGGATATTTAAATGGTTTGAACCGGGATACGTTTGGATGATGTTTGTTATGGTTATACCCTCATATATTGTCGGGGCATTTCTTGATCTTGTCAAAGTCAAGAAAGATGTAGATTTTATCAACAAGCAAATCACTATTAGAAGAAAAAAAATAAATGCAGATTTAGGAAAAAATCAAAATGAAAGCTAAAACCGACTTATCCTCTCGCTCTCAAAAGAAAGGGCATCCCGTGAAAAAAATATTCCTGTTTTTTATCGCCCCGCTATTATTGGTACTCATTCTTTTATTTGTTTTTCTACCTGCCAATGTAGAAATTTATAAAAATACCGATGAGATTGCTGATCTCATCAGAAGCTTGCAACCAAGAGTGATTGCGTTGGATAATATATCAATAAAGAAACAGCCTGATTCTTCAACCTGCGGAATAACTGCGGTTACTGTTATGAGCAATTACTATAACAACACGAATTATGAAGCAAATGACTTGATAGCGAAATACAACTCGAAGGGAACTACCGATGTGACAGAATTGCTTCAAAAGGAATTGCCCGGAAGAAGCATAACCGTTAAATCAAATGTAACAAATGATGAAATGATCCGGGATATTCACGCTTCATTAAAAGACAATAATCCTGTCGTGATCTATTTCGGAGCGCCCAATCCGTATAACGAACCGTATTATGATTCTCATGGATCGGTCGTCTACGGAATTAATCTTGACAGTGAAACAATAACGATTGCAAATTCATATGGATATGAAGAAGAAATATCCTTAGTCGATTTTTTGAACAAGATGTCATTTGCCGAAAGAGATAAATATACCAACGCCCAGCGGTTTCTTTGGAAATTCATCAAAGTCAATAAGAACCAGTATATCTTAGTAAAATAAAGATAAACGAAGGAAAGCGATAACCAATGAATAACATACTAAGCAAAAAGCTAAAGCACGTCACACTGTTTTTTGTTCTCACAGCAACTATGACTTGGGGATTTTATTCAGCGATCCTTTTTATGGGGCTTAGACCATATGAAGGCTTGGGCATGGCATTTCTCATTTGCGGCGGAATGGTGCCGTCTCTCATTGGCGTTATCATGGCGCTCGCTACATACAATAAAGAGGGTAAAAAAGAGTTTTTCAAACGCTTCTATCAGGTTAAGCGTATTGGAGCGGGCTGGTGGCTATTTATATTGTTAATTTATCCCGCGATTCAAGCCTGCGCTATACTCATAAATCAAAAACTCGGCGGAGCAATGCCCGAAATGGCACAAATGCAAGTCATTATACAAAGCCCTGTTTCGATTATACCTTTCCTGTTCTTCAACCTTTTCAGCGGCGCGTGGCCGGAGGAATTTGGCTGGCGCGGTTTTGCCCTTCAGCCGCTTCTCGACAAATTCGGCTTCACAAAAGCCAACTTGATCCTCGGTACGATTTGGTGCTTCTGGCATCTGCCGCTTTTCTTTATGCCGGAGCAATCTCACAGTCAATGGTGGATTGAATGGGGTTTTGTGGGACTTCTTATCTACCTCGCCCAAACTATCGGTTTGTCGATGATAATTTGCTTTGTGTTTGTCAAAACAAAGCAAAGCATCTTGTCTGCACTTATGCTGCACATGTTCTGTAATGCCACAGCGAATCTAATGTTTCCAAATTCTGTTACATACACTATGATACAGTTCTTGGTGGTGTTCGCCGTGGGTATTATTCTAAGCATATATATGGAAGTGACAAAGACAAGCGTTTGAGGAGTTAAAAGAAATGGGGGCATTGCCATGAAGAAAACGGGAATCATCGGCGGGATCGGGCCTGCGTCAACATTGGAGTATTACAGCGGTATTATTAACGGATACCGGGCAAAAACAGGCGACGATAACTATCCCGAAATTATTATTGACAGTATCAATATGACCGAAATGCTGTCTGTTGTTCAAAACAAGGATTGGGACGCTCTTGTTGCTATACTAACCAATGCCATAAACAATTTAGCGAGTGCGGGAGCGGAGTTCGCGGCTATTGCCTCAAACACCCCGCATATCGTATTTGACAGGGTTCAAAGGCAATCTTCACTGCCGCTAATAAGCATTGTTGACGAAACGTGCAAATACGCGCAGACAAAAGGGTGTAAAAAAGTCGTCATAATAGGCACACGTTTTACAATGGGCAGCGGGCTTTATTCCGAAACGTTTGATAAGCATGGTATAACTACCGCCGTCCCGTCAGAAAGTCAGCAGGAAGTTATTCACAACCTCTTTTTCCCGAATTTGGAAAACGGTGTTGTTGTGCCGGAAGATAAGCAGAAAATGCTTGACATTGTAAATGGTCTGATTACTGAACACCAAGCAGACGCACTGGTTCTTGGCTGTACTGAATTGCCGTTGATGATTCAGTATGGTGATGTTGATACGTTGATACTGAACACAACACAAATACACATTGATGCTATTGTCAATTTTATTTGAGGGATATTGCGAAAAGGGATAACGGGAGGTGAAGCAAGGTGCAACAAGTATCTGACAAATTGGGCAGCGCAATAAAATCCGCCCGCAACGAAAGGCATTTAACGCAAAAGCAGTTGGCGGAACGTCTGTCTATAACGCCGCATTATCTGATGTCCATTGAAAACAAACAGCAGATACCAAGCTGCGACTTGCTTTTTCGGATTATTCGGGAGCTTGAACTTTCCGCTGATACTATCTTCTATCCCGAACATGAAGAAAACCGCCATGCAATCGAAAAATTGAAACGGTATTTGAGCCGTTGTGATGAAAAGGACGTCAATGTCATTATGGCGACATTGACATCCTTGTTAGAAAACAAGGATTCCATTAAATAGATAATTCATATTTATAGAGGTTAGGAGAGAAGTAAAATGAACTATAAAGGAACACTAATCGCAGTAAAAGATATGGAAAAAGCAAAGCGTTTTTATCATGATGTTTTAGACTTGGATGTTATTAACGACTTCGGTGCAAATGTAGTTTTGTCGGGAGGTATTTTTTTGCAAACGGCAGACACTTGGACAGCTTTTATCCGAAAACCAGAAAAGGAAATAATCTACGCGAACAATGCAAGCGAACTGTATTTTGAAACGGATGATATGGATGGTTTTATTAACAAACTCACAAAATTTAATGATATTCTATATCTACACCCACTATTTGAGCATAGTTGGGGGCAACGCGCAATTCGATTTTATGATCAGGACGGACATATTATTGAGGTTGGAGAAAACTTGATTATGGTTGTCAAACGATTTGTTAAAAGCGGACTTACGATTGAAGAAACCGCAAAGCGAATGGATGTTGATATTCACTATATCAACTCATGTTTAGAGCAATAATAAATAGCAAGTTATAAGCATTAGTAGTGGTCGGAGGAGGTGAACCTTATGCTGCGCTTCATAAATAGAAAACCCATACATATGAGCGGCGCGGTTTAAGACGCGCCGACAACAGAATAAACTTCATATTTGGTAACTCGTTAAAAAAAGTCTGCTTTCGATAGCGGGCTTTTTTGCGTTTATAGGTGAACTCTCAGCCCACCTTCATGTGATGGGATATGTCACCAAAAGGACGTATTTGTTAAAAAAAGTCTAAGCCAACGACGGGATAAATCCGGTCATCAAGGTGCACACACACATCTACCAATAGGAAATATCAACAGAAAAGCCCGATTGGAGCTATCCCAGTCGGGCTTTTCAATGTCGATTTGTGTCGTTTTATGGGACAAGCCTGCTTTTGCCGTAGGTTGCCGAAGTCCTCCGCTCCAATCTGAATTTACAAAAAAATTCAGATTGGAGAAAGGACAATGTTTGATAATTCAAATCCTTATACCCTACGCACAGAGGTTGTCGAGGGTATTATGCACTACTACGTTTCTTTTGCGGATGGACAAGCTGTTCTGCGAGAAACGGAGGTATCACGCCCCGTTTACTTGGAGTTTCTGCGTTTCGTCAAGTTGGAGCGCAATTTGCGCCGTTCTGATGAGCGGCATATGGAACAATCCGAGTTGACGGACGAAACGCTCTATAATCGGGCGGCTCACCCGCCAAATCCTGTTGATGAAGCGGTTTTTGGCAGCTTGCGGGACGAGCATTTGCGGCAGGCCGTCGCGGAACTGCCCGAAATACAACGGCGGCGGTTTGTTTTGTACCATGAATTTGGTCTTACCTACGAGCAAATCGCACAGATTGAGGGTTGTAAAAGACAGCCCGTTACTCGGTCTATCGAGAGAGCCGAGGAAAAAATCCGGGAGGTGATAAAAAACTTCAAATAGCAGGGGTGCGTTTCGCACTCTGAGAGTGGAAACAGATGAGGGAATAAAAACGCCCTCACCTGTTTTCCGTTAATACGGCGGTGAATGGGTTGCTCTTTGAAAACTGAATACCCATTCATCAAGCACATCCCCATTGCTTTTGCCAAAAGCATAAGCCACGTTAGCGGTTGCGCCACGATGTTGCGGACACAGGTAACAGGTACACATTGTTTCGCCTGTTCACGTTGCCCACAACGAGCGAGAACTTCCGGCTATAAATATCGGGTTGCCCCCGGTACGGCGATGACAGGCAATGGAATTAAAGGTACTCCCGTTCAGTCACAGTCCGAGCGTTGAAGCGGCGTTGCGCCGTGAGCCGTCGCAGGCAATGAGAGCGGTTGCATGAGAACCATGTAAGGGTGGAACTCCCGTGGAGCGGCATAGCAAGCCGCCGTTTGATGACTTCCCGTAGTGTTCCGGGGTGTCGAGGACAAATAGGAACGCTTGAAAATACGAAACCGGGCGCAAAGCGGATTCAAAGAGAATGAATCTGATATTTTATGCTTCCTCAATCTTAAAAGCTGTGCGTCCGGCTTCCCTACATACCCGCAGGGTGTGAATTTTCAAGGGAGGTTTACTCTACATGAACAAATCCATAAACCGGGGCGATTTATATTACGCCGACTTAAACCCCGTTGTCGGCAGCGAACAGGGCGGTATCCGTCCTGTTCTTGTTATTCAGAACGATGTCGGCAACAAACACAGCCCGACCATTATCGTGGCGGCAATCACGAGCAAATCCGGCAAAGCTATGTTACCCACGCATTGCCTTTTAAGCGCGGACGCAGGGCTTAAGCAAGCCGCCGCTTGATGACTTCCCGTAGTGTTCCGGGGTGTCGAGGACAAATAGGAACGCTTGAAAATACGAAGCCGGATGCAAAGCGGATTTTGTGAGAAAAGGGGCTTTATTTCTATACCCCGCCAATCTTAAAAGCTACGCGTCCGGCTTCCCTACATACCCGCAGGGTGTGAATTTTCAAGGGAGGTTTACTTCTACATGAACAAATCCATATTACGGGGCGATTTATATTACGCCGACTTATGCAACCAAAAAGGCGGCGTAACCAAAACCACGACAACGGCAAATCTCGGTATCGGGCTTGTCATGGAGGGTAAAAAGGTGCTGCTTGTGGACGCAGACCCGCAGGGCGACTTGGCGCAGGACGGGCTCATGCGCGGGCGCACCCGGTATCACGGATGAACAGGCGGCGAAAATAGACCAACGGATCGCAACGGCGCAATATCCCTGGGATAAAACGCCATTTTCCGATTACAG
>Ga0123353_10003614_pt1 | contig 19592 bp, 6 predicted proteins | sample TergutLab28metaG_3_FD_92763 | JGI IMG/M metagenome (GOLD analysis project Ga0123353, IMG submission 92763) | Labiotermes labralis P3 segment gut microbial communities from Petit-Saut dam, French Guiana - Lab288 P3 | ecosystem: Host-associated > Arthropoda: Insects > Digestive system > Gut ... | reverse complement strand
TTCCATGCCACAGTACAAATTAGCCTGATTTCAAATGCAAAATATAATATCAATTCTGGCGCCAAATACGTAAATGAAACAAGAAGTTACATTACTGTTCACAGTACGTCATACAGCTAAACAATTTTACTGAAGACTGTCACAATATTCTTCAACATGCCACATAATTACAAAACTCATGCACCTGTTAAAATTACCTAATATTCAGAACATAGTTCCACCACGAACAAATAATCGACGAATGTCGAAACGAAACATAATGCACGAATACTGTAACACTGAGGTGCGTTCGACTGATTATTCCTGTGTAAAGCAGTGATTAAACAGTAATTTTTCTCTCTGTGAGTGTGTGTGTGTGTTTGTTTGTGTAGATTTATTTATTCAGCACGATAAAACCATGAGACACATTAGGTGTATAATGTAGTCTCTCTCATGTCTCGAACTACAAAACTTTCCACATTATCTCATGACATGTCCATGTTTAAAAAAAATCTGAATATGATATATAGATATCATGTTTCAAATATTTATATATATATGTTTGGAACTGCTCCACAAAATAGTCAAGAAGTCCTTATTTTAAAAATAACTGAGTTATATATTATCATAAATTTACATAGGCTTAAATGTAAAGTAACTGCTATTTTTGTCACAATTTAATGTTAATGCTTGCAGAATATTCTTGACGCATCTTACAAAATCTTATACCACTGCACAACAATATAAGGGTACAAATGTTAGGATACAAAATGGAAGAATGATGTAGGAAATTTAAGTGAATTTGACCAAATCTACTACCAAATTCTGTCTGTTCAACTGGATGATATATTCTGAAAACCCAGACGTTTCAAAATGAAACTTGGACGAAAACGTAGCGAAGAAAACTTATGTTGATATAAAACACTGTCAAAAGCCAGTCTTTATAAAATAAAGTTTCGGAAAATCAGTCCATGTTTCAAAACTGTGCGTCGCTGTATCTGTACAAAATTTGTCAGGAATTTTAAAGGAACATAAAGGACTCAGTGAAACATATATATAAAAATGGATAATATCACAGTTACGGTTGTCATATTTTAATACGAATTGTACTTTCTATACAGATTTCGAAAATTTCGCAAGTAAATTTGAAAGAAAATCCGTCTCCTGCGAAAGAAGTTGTTGAATGCTAACAGACAGACATAGAGATGGACAAACAAGATGAAGCTAAAAGTCGATTATTTTTATTTTGCTGACAATCTTAAAAAGAGTTTGAAAATCAAAAGAAGGGATCGAAAATATTCCTTTCTTACAGGCAGATTTGGTGTCAAGTAAGAACACATATACATACAGTCCATTGGCAGAGACAGCTGCTTTGTATTCAGACAGCCACGAATTCAATTTTCACGTAGAAATTTCCGCCATTCTGAATTTATTTCGGGCATTGACTGGTATCGTTTTTTGTTACGTTCAACCGATTTTTCCGGAACTTTCGGCTCATGGGAGAGTTTCAAGCGAATATTCACCTTTCACCTTGTTTCACCTCTTCCCATACAAGGGCATCGTGAGGTGATTAGTCATGACCAGTTGGTGGAAACGTTACCAAGACTTTTTCGTCTTGAGTTATGGGGCTGGGATTGAGGCAGTCCGTTCTTGGTTCTAAACCGAGACTACTCGGAAAAAGGCATTCCTCTCTCTTCTCCCTTCTCTGGATAGCACCTGTCACGAATTCCCGTGAAATATGTTTGCCTTCGAAACGCAAAGCTTATTTTGAAACATGCCCTATGAAAAGACCTACACTACTGAAACAACCGCACCTTAGAAGGCCTGAAGAAGACGCCGACTGCAATTGGAGGGCCTGTAAGTAAAATTTATCTTACATTTTTTATGTGGTGCTGCAGCTAAAATGAAGGCTGGGGTGAATGTTTTTGGTGTTTTTAGATCACACAGAGTTAAAAACAAACCCTCTTGTTAGGACTTCTCAAATCGATTGAGCAGCTCGGTACCTAATCACCACACAACAAACATAAACGGCGAAAATCATTGCACTTAATGGAGTACACATCCACAATTCCAGGAACGACACGACTGCAGCTCTACAGCTCAGACCGAACAGCCAGCGGTTTCTACGTGACCACGTGTCATTCTGTCACTACATATGTGCTGATACGAGAAAGTAATCGAGTGTAGACATGTCGAAATAATTTGAGAGTAACAGACAAAAGTTGGTCTAACTACGAAGTCTTTTTCCATAGGCGTAACAGATAATGGCTCAAAATCCTCGTCACTGAAGTCAAGTCATTACAATTGCCATATACAATTCTTAGCAAAAGCTGCTATATATTCTTTGCAGTAAAAGAAGCTTGATTTACAGCATATTTCAATGATGCCAAGTGAAGGACTGATATCACTTTACCGGGATTTGCAGTCATCCAGCATGTTGTGCCACGCGCAATTTTCCTTTAAATGGTCTCATCACCCCTACATACTGTGGCTGTAATTGATGAGAGCAGCGGGGAAGAAAAGTTACTAATGTGATTCAGTTTTCTCTTGCATAGAGAATGGGATCAAGAGTGCAATGACTTTCATGACTGTCCACTAGTAGAATCATACATTGTTCTTTGGAGCTGCTGGTATGTTTCTTCGCAAGATCAAAGACTATCAACAATAGAAGTCTTGTGGTCCAGCTGCTTTGAGGATTATTCACAAACTCCAAGCTTCCAGATTGTGCAACAAACGTGAGTGAGTCATGAAGTATTGTTCTTCTGTAGATGAACACTGCTGGTACAATACTGCAAGCAGAAATGATGTTCAAACTTTCAGCAACATAATTCCTTGTACACCACAGGGAACTTGTCCAACTAATTTCTCCCAATCTAAGCAACAAGATTAGCAGACGGTAGGTCTCTAGACACTACAGTTTCCTCATTGTTATACACCCTGACAGCAATAACATTCCAAGATTTAAGTGCATGCTCATAATTGTGGAAGAATTATATTTCGTTTGATCTATTGAAAGCGGTGGTCCTGGACGGATTTGTATTTTCGGGTTTGCGAAGCCTAAGGCACTTGTGTCTTTCCATAAAACTCAGTAACCAGTCAATCCCTGAAATCTTGTTATCAATCCAGCTACTGGGAAATTTATTCCGCAGTCTTCTGCCACAACCGTACGCCAGCTTACGGAATTGTTGATATGTCATTACGTAATTCAGTTTGGATCATTTAATTACCTAACCCACTCACATCAACTCCTGGTTTATATTGAAAAATTTCCAACTTGTGTAACGTTAAGTAGACACATTGGACCAATTGCACTCGTCAAAATTGTTGATCTTTTAAATTCTGTAGTGCAATGTTTTATGGGTCATTCCGTATCTGGAAGCTGCAACTTTTACGGACAGCCTCATTTCCTGTGCAGTTATGACGGCTATTTGTATATTCGCTTCTTGCATATTATGATTATTTCTCTTATTTAAATATGTGCTAACCAATATTTTGTCCTAAAGTAGTTATAAGATATCATCAGTTTCTTCCAAAATAAAAATTAGGATTATGGATATATAAAGGGGCACACATAGACATTGTTCAATGTGCCTTTTAGAGCAATGTTCAAATCTACACAACGTGCAAACAAGAAACTTAACCTTTGTTATAATTAAGAGGGAATAATTACAGAAGGCGTACAGATAGGACAAGAACAAGAACACATTGGTATTTAATATGACATAAACAAAATTACCTCTACAAATACTCGTTTCAAGTAATTGACGGACCAATGTCCTAATTTCCTTCCTTGGTGATATAACATATAATTTGGATCATCCGTTATTTTATCGATCTCAATGATTAATGCATGGGCTAGTTTCATGCTTTACCAGCACAATACTCTTCTTCAAGTGGGCTAGAATGGCTAGCGGTCTACCTCGGGTCTTTATGCTTCCGAATCCTGCCGGCAACTTTACAGTATGAACTTCAAGTTCTAGTGTGTCCAAAGCGTTAGAACGCGAATTGAATTGCGTAACCTTCTCCCAAACATTCAAAATCACATCTGCAGAAAGCTCTTCTTTCCGTTTAAGCTAATTCCGATTGTCTCATCTTTCACATTAACTTTCTTACAAATCGAAACACCTTCATGTCCGAACAGTCAAAATTTCTTAAGGCTTGCTCACACAGATCCGTCACGCCGTCTAGGAAATGGGAGATTGTGTCGCTTTCTTCCTCATCTGATGGAGATAAAAGATTTACAGAAAGCTGTGCTGTGTTCCAACGGTATTGTGCCGCCTGTACTGTCTAGTTATTTTACCAAATATCGTAAATCCGTGAGCCATTGTTTTTCTGAAAACAATATACGAAAGATACTAAATATACTGTTTCTTAAAACACTATAGTCATCGTCGAATCGATAAAAAAATGTACACACGTGTTAGCAGAACTGTTTCTTCTATAATGAGGTTCGCAATGAATAAGCTATTGTTGTCCACAGTTTCTTCACTAATATCGACAAAGGATTAGTAATCTCTTTTTGTAACGCCTACACTTGTGTCAGTTTTCCTCTCACAAAAGGTTTATTAATGACTTTACATTTTTGCTGAGTATGTGATAATGACATTATCTATCTGTCCCCATCAAAAAGGAACGACAGCAACATCTGCATCAGCAGCAGTAGAAGAAGAAACGCCATAGCCTAGTTATCTCGCATTCGGACAATTTCCAGGAATACAGACTATAATTATGAACAGCATTCCAAGGTTTTATGGAAATCGAACCCAACGACTCAAAAATTTCGCTTCTGAATATGGTGTGGCATTGGAAACCTTAACCGTATCCCATTCAACAAGTGATGAAGCAATTTACCGATTCTGGTCGGATGACGTTATTGAAACTAGGACAAAAAGTTAATACGGATGTTCATAACGTTGTACCAGACAGACACAATGACCGACTCACATCAAAAGGAATCGAGGAGAAAAGTAGGAAATTAATTTTTTCCCTTATATATAATGGGAGTAGCAATTGTTGCGATCTGAGTGATGCCATTTTAGGTTTCATTCCGCATTGTTTCCCTTTCTATGGTTAAACACTTCACAGACATGACACCTCCTTCCATTGAATTATTGGTCACGACATTTTCTCACTTTCTCGAATGTAGATCAGATATTTTCAACAACATTAGTTCATGTCGTGTCTTAGAGGAAACTACGGCTTTGTGTTTTAAATCATCATATATCCAATCTTTACAGATGTAACTATCCGAAAGATTTCGAACTAAGGCTTCGGGCAACTTCATTAGGTTATATACATTGGAATTCTACAGGACATAACGTGTGCAATTCTACAGGACATAACCTGTGCAATTCTACAGGACATAACCTGTGCAATTCTACAGGACATAACCTGTGCAAATCTACAGGACATAACCTGTGCAATTCGCGCAACGACTCTAGACGCATTACGGGCTAACAGTTCTTCTCAACCTACGGGTGGATTCCTAACAAATATAAAAATTTTTCTACCAAAATAATACACTGAAGTATCAAAGACGAGGATATCGAAAGTATAAACGACGGAACGATATTTGCTCTCTTGGTATATAAAGAACGATATTATGAGTATCGTTCCTACAATTTGAGGCTGGAGTACGAGGTCCATGTATTCTGTCCACGTATTTGAAATAAAACATTATACCACTGTTGGAATATTCTGTGTTACTTTCTATCTTTACCAGATATCATGCAATTGGAAGCCTCTTGGGCTAGACACATTCAAATGAGATCGATTGCAGGCAGCAACTAATGGTTAACGGAGTTTCGTCCCCTCCGATTTCCCACCAGAGAAACAATCAAAGATTTCCTCTTCGAATTTTTCCGTTATGGCATGTGCATTTTCCTGACTGGGAATTTGTTTATTTTATCGCGGGGATTCTAAATTCTTTTCGGGTGGCAGCATTTTTATCGCGTTGAACGACACCCCAATCGTGCGTCTCAAATTTCAGAGAGGACCGGGAACTATTCAACATTTCATCATCAAAGGTTTTCTGTTTCCATTAGTGCATTACACACAGTCCATTGCCAGACACAATTGCATTGCATTCTGATAGCCACGAATTCAGATTGCACATACAAGTTCCGCCATTCTGAATTCATTTCGGGCATTGTCTGGTATCATTTAATGTTACGTTGAACAGATTTTTCCGGAACTTACGGCTAAAGGGCGAGTTTCAAGTGGAATTTCTCTTTCACCTTCTTTCACCTCTCTCCATATAAGGGCAACGCGAGGTGATTGATCATAACCAGTTGGTGGAAAAGTTACCAAGACTTTGACGTCTTGAATTGTGGGGCTGGGAATGAGGCAGTCAGTTTTTAGTTCTAATCAGAGTCGACTCGAAACAAAGCAGGCCTCTCTCTTCTCCCCTCTATGGAGAGCAGGGAGGGCCCGGATATTTACTATTGTTAATTGGGTTTAACCGTGGACAGGACATTGGATTTATTTCTGTGTCCGTTTGATATTACGGCTGCATGGCCAGCGATCGTCATGGTGGGTATGTGAAGGGGTGAAAGTGATAGTCGGGAGAAGGGGAGAATGTCTCGTTCGGTTATTTAGTTTGTTTTACGTATTTCAAGGGATAATGTTGATTCGCCAATGTAAGACAGATATAATTCTTTGTAAGAATGGTTTATTATAGAAACTTTGTGAAGTAAAGATTTGTTGTTCGGTTACCTGTTGGATTTTGTCCATTTTTTAATTTTCTGATTATGACCGTAAACTAATCCTGACGTTTATATTATATTATATAGATATATGCTAATAAGATTGGCGTCGTTACTCTTTATGATAATTGTTACCCACGGGAGTCAATAATGCAGGCCTCAGCGGCACAAACAGCTGATAAAAAAATAAGAGTTCGAGTACCCAGTTTTCCATCTAGTGCCATTCTTTGATTTGTGCGACACTGAGTGCCCAATGTCACTATAATGTCCTTCCCAAAACTTACAATTTATTACGATCTAAAGAACACATCTTTCGCTGATCAGCACAATGTGCATACAATGAATGCAGATGTCTACTTGATGTGTGAAATGCCTGCAACAGTGAAAGTATACGGAGCAGACTGCAGCTTGCCTCAAGCTGAATGTTATTTCTTCCAAAACAACTCTTCGTTCTGTTTCACTTTATGTCTTTATCATTAACTGAAAACAAATAGCAAGGAAAGATAGGATATCAAATTTTGGCAGAAAAGCTGAGTATTTAGAAAGGTTTGTGGCTTATGTTTTCTGAGTAGGTTCGTTTATCATTCATAATTTTCGATTTTTCATTAAGTCATTGTAAATTAAAACAACGGCTGTAACACCCCCAGTGTTGCGCAAAAGGCTGCAACCGATTTGATGGTTTAAAAGATTTACACACCATTTCACAGTTCGATGTGTAGGAACGCCTGATACATGACGCCGTTCAGTAGTGGTAGTCACCTCAATTTCTGTAATATCAAACTCACATTCCGTGATAAATACCAACCACGGTATATACAAATTATCAGAATATTTACAACACGCTCAACACAACAGACTGCTCTCACACTTGTGTCCCGGTTACTTTTATTACAACGTACATTCATAGAAGAATTATAAGCCTACCAATGAGGAATCGCGTAATTTGATGTATTTCTTAGCCCTAGGGACAACACCCTAAATATTAATTTATCATTAAGAAGTGACAATGACAAAGAAAATGCTGTGAACTGTAAAGGAAAATTTTCACATTCAGCCAGAAACACTTGGTTTTAAGACGAACGTAACAACACTTTCTAACGTTGCTAGTAAAGTGTTCAAAATGATCTTCTACAGGCAAAGATGCTTATTACGTCAAAATTTCTTTCGCAGTCTTTAAAAATATCCCAATAGTTGCGTCGACAAAGTACTATTACACTTGTCAACTGTTCCTTTGAAGATATGTTTGTCTTCGAAACGTGCAACGTGTTTTGCAATGTGCCCAATAAAATGGTCCACACGACTGAAACAGCCGCAATGTCGAGGAGATAGAAGAAGACTCCGACAGCAATTGGACTGTCTGTAAGTAAAGTTTATGTTGACACTTCTGTGGTTCAGCAACCAAAATGAGTGATAGGGTGCTTGTACGAGTATGTTGAGGTTCCTAGATCACACACAGTTAGACAGATTCACATTTGGTAGGACTCCTCCAAACGAGTGAACAACTCGATACCTAATCAATACAAAAGAAATACAAACGACGAAAGCCATTGCACTTAATGGAGTAAGAACCCACGAAACCAGGAACGAAACCGCTGCAGATCTACACCACAAACCGCACAGCCAGCGGTTTAGACGTGACTACATAGCATTTCGTCACTTCATCTGTGCAGACACAAGAATGTAATCGAGTGTAGGTATGTCGAAATAGTTAGAGAGTAACACACAATTTGGCCTAACTCGTAATGCATCATCCACTAGTGATTACTGAGATAAAATAGATCAACTATTTTTTTATTACAGTGACTAAAATTAATTTGAATCTACTGTCTTTTGTCATGTGAAATACGGAAATAAAGAAAATGCACAGACTTGCTGCAAAAATAATAGCAGAATTGCAGTATATAATACAGCAGAACGGGTTGGTGTTTGGAGTAAGAGTGAAATGTTGCTTATGTTTTTGCGTTAGACGGTGATGATACTGAATTAAATATTTAGGAAAGGCATAAAGTATTGTAAATTTGGGGGGGGGGGTTGAAAAAATGAATTAAGAAATACAGAAATTTAATATTACCTTACATTTAGGGGAATTCTAAAGGGAAAAATAGTTTTAAATTCCAGATAAGAGATATCTGAGGGTTAGCATGCCACAGTTCAGATTTATCTGATTTGAAATACAATATATATTACACTACTTAAATCAAATATTTAGCAAAGCTAAAATTTAAAAATAAGTTTCACAGTAATTCATAAATGTGACCAATTTTATTTATGTAAATGTAAAGGTAAAGCAGTCCCTTTACAGGCCTGGAGTGGCTCAGAGTTTCCAGGATGTTATCGTTCCCACATTTCATGACAACGGTACAGGATGGTGGAAAGTTTGACAGCCTTACGTAGCGGCCGTCTTTACCCACAGGAAATGTTCGTGGTACTCATTTCAGTTACAGGCTGAGTCGAACCCTGGGCCATAGTGCGGCCGGAAAGATATTTTGTCAATGAAAATTTTATTCGTCTTTGTTACAATGTTCTTCAACACGTCACATAATTACAAACCATCAGCACCTGGAAAAATGACGTAATATTAAGCGTACTTATCTACCATGCACAAATAAAAAGATAAAGGCAAAAATATATAAATGTACATATAACTTAACACTGAGGACAGTTTGAATGATTATTCGTGGTTAAAAGGGGACTAAACTGTAACTTTTCTAAATTTGTATTTTGAGATTTAAGTGTACAAGACTTAAACCATGCGACGCATTGCGTGTGTAATGTAGTCGCCATCTTGAATTGTGCCAAATTATTTTCTACATGGCCCAATCACATGAACCAATTTTAGAAAAACGCTAGTGACCATAAATTACGCGTATAGAACAGATCTGCTAAATTGTCTATCAATCTTCCTATTATAAAAATAATTGATTAACATTTCATCATAAAATTACATAGATTTATACTTAACTTATATATAATTTTTGTCCGATTTTAATAATCGTTAAATTTTCTTGGCAGAGCTTTGAAAACTAATTGAAACAAGTTTCATAAAAAGCAATCCATGGAAAGTACATTTATTTCATGCTGACACACAAACGGACGAACGAAGAGACAGGCGCAAAAACGTCAAAATCTTATTTCCCAATTCTTTGTTAAATCTTAATATAATATGAATTATATAGAGAGATTTTCGAAGATTTGACAAACATTTCTCTATCAGATTTTAAGTGCGGAGGGACAGACAGAGAGTGGAAGGACATTTTGAATCGAATTTCAAAATTTTTGTACGCTATTACAAATGCGTTGCACATCTTCAGAGGACCTGCGAAATGTCCGACTTTCTTACAGACAGTGTAGACGATACATCATTACTGTCTGTCAGGTCAACAGAACTACACACGCTGTTCTTTGGCTAACACAAATAATTTTATGTCGGAACTTCCGATTTCACATATCACCCTGAAAGTAAAACATTCTGAATTTCATTGCGAAATTTTCGGGTAACACTTCTTATTACATCACTACACCAGCCCTTATTTCACACTAAATTAATTACAAGCTAAAGAAACTATAGTGATCAGTTGAGTGAAGTGTGCACAAAATAAATCCAGGTTTATTTTTCATGACTTAAACTCACGTAGCAGTGAGGTTATACTGAACAGCATGCAGCTTGTCTGATGATGATTCACATTTCTCGCCGGATAGAAAGAATTCTTGTTCCTGCGGTTTGTTTAATATCTGTACCACTGCACAAGAAAGTATAGGTACGAATGTTAGGTTATCAAAGGAAAAATAAAGTTGGAAACTTAACGGAATTTGGTTTGAATCTAATATCATCTAATGTCTGTGCAGTTGCTTTAAACAATCGGTAAACCCAGAAGTGTGAACATGAAATTTGGCACACCATGAAGCGAATGAAATCGTACTGACATGAAAACGACGCCCACACGTATGCCTGTCATTATCCCATAAAATCTGTAGAAGAACAGTCGAAGTATCATAACTGTGAGTCACTGTGTTCACTGTGCGAAGGGAAAGTAGGGGCAAACACAATTTACATATAACTTGATTTCATGAATTACAGGAATTAAAACCTACATGCTGCTGATTTTCTTTTTCGGTTTAGCCGCCACGTTAACGTCGGTTTCCGGTGGCTGCGACGTTGGAAATCAGGATGTGAAGGTTTTCGATGTTTCTAGGGTAGGTATTGATATTTTGATATGAATCCTGGTGCAAACAGCTGATAAGGTTTCTGCTTGGTTTGACATTTTGTTCGTCGCTCCATTAGCGAAAACCCATTAGATCGTATCAGAACCAGTACGTTGAAGTAATTTTATAATTAAAAGTACCTGGCAAAAGTTTCATGGAAGGTCTGTGAAAAGACAGTCTAAGTCATAAAAACAATTTAAACGAGTTCGCAAAATTATATAATTAGGGTATTTGCCACTTCATATCTGTCTGTCTGTTTGCAACAATTCGGATTCCACTGAAAGAAATGACATTAAATTAACTATTGGAAATTTGCCCAAAATTGTGGAGTAAAATTAAGTTCCTTTGAATATGGCAAGCAAGTCGGGGCTTTTAAAAAAGGCATTCATTCATTTTTCATAACACCTCACATTCCTTTTTCAAATAAGAAATGTTTCACGCAAAACTCTGTTAATAATCAAGAAGCACATTAGTTTAATTTTTTCGAAAACACTGCCGTATTTCAAATAATGTAAATGATACGGCAGAAGGAGTTCGGCCACAGATCAAAAAATAATACTGAAAAAGTCATTTGCATGCTGAATAAAAAAGTCTACAAACTCACGTGCATAATATTTAATAAAAATTCATTTTTAACAGCAAAAGCAAAGCGAACGAAACTAAACGATACATTTATAAGTACAATGATTATTCTTTTAATAGCCTCCATTAAGATTTAAAAAAAGATTCCATTACCAGCTGCTCATGTTAACAGATGATCCAAATCCCACCGCACAATTGCATGTCTCGGGAAACCAGATTCAAACATCTGAATGTATTAAGAGGAAGTAAATACAATTTAATGAAGTTACAAGCCGTTACAAATAAGAAGTTCCAATATCTAGAAGGATGTCAAAAAATTAATTGTTTTTACAGTTCTCAGGCCATCGACCTTGGTACTTTCGCTTGCACACCACCAGTGATATTGAGAACGAGTTTGATTGTGCTGTTGTCAGATTTGGAAGTCCTGAGGGAAACAAGAACTTGGTAATTTTACAAGCGTATAATATCAGGTGGGTTCACCATATCCACTGTACGTTCACTGTAATTTTAATTCGGTAAATCGAAATAATGTTTAAGACAGAATTGCTGTCCACACAGTTTTGTGGGCAATATTAGACGTGGCGTTATATCGGGGTTTGACTCTAATTTCATTATTCTATCCAATTTTCGACCGCCAATAAATTCAGACCTGCAGTAAATTATAGGTAATAGTCACAGAATTTTCGGTCTCCGATTTACCGAATGTAATTTCGAGTGAAAGAAAAACAAACATTTTAAATTGAAATTACAAAAACAAATAAGTGCCCTTTATAACCCACACTTCTAAGTTCGAAGCTAATCTACCATAGCATAACTTTATACAGATTACGTTAAGAGCACTACAATTATGGATCAAAATTGGAGATCCGAAAAAAAAGGCATCCACTAAAAAACTTAAATAAATATACAGAAAGTATATGAATATGAGTGCCCCTTCTTTCTTTACCTACAAATACAAAGCCAAAATAACACAGTGTATCATTACACAAATGGCTTCAATAGATCTCCAGAGACGGCACCAACATGGAGATCGAACAAACGAACAAACACTAGAATACCTAAAACTAAATGTAAAAAAACATGTCTCAGAATGTCCCTGTAGGACATTTATACGGTTCATAATATAGACAAATCTTTAATTCAAATATGCGATATATAAAAATTAACAGATCAAAGGATAATATTTAAAACACATAAATAGAAATTCCATTGTGAAAGAAATTTCGAAGTATAAAAGTCGAATTCTATAAGACTGCGTGTTGCCTATATCAATTTATAGATACAAATACATGTCTGACACTGCACTGCTATGAAGAGTGTTCATGTTTCAAGTAAGCCACGTACAAAATGTTAATGCCTCTCAAGCGTCTCATGAAATTCACTGCGGTTTTCATACTGTGCAACAGGACACTGGGGTGGCCATCACATAAAATATTAGTGTTTTGTTTTTTAATACCGATGTCGCCGTCTACCAACCTAAAATTAAAAGCCGAAAACATGACACTACAAAGAGCGCCATTCATCTGTCTCTCCGTAAATAATTTTTATGCAATAGTTGAAATTATGCTAATAAAATCTAAAAAATCATATCGAAATTTGTTGAAATCTTGAATCGTTATTAGCTTTACACCAGCTGACACTCTGCATCCACACGTGCTTTCACACGTGTTGAGAAGGGAAAAATTATCTTTCTATATTCATTTTAACACTCTCAATAATTGTCAGGTTTCAAGACCGTCAAAACAATTGGGTGAATTTTTCAAAACAAATAGGCTGTGTAAATTACTACATATCACATGTTGTGTTTAATTCTCAACTTCTTGTGTTCTACAGAGGATAACGTCACACTAGGTTCTATGGCAGTGCAACAAACTGGAACCGTATTGGATATTGGGACATGGATTTACAACCACTGAGTTAGTTCAGGGTAACGTTTCGACAAAGTGTGTCACGATGTCATCAGGACAATTTAAGGATAATCGATTACACATCATATCATATGAATACTAGATTTTCTGGGATAATAAGAAAACAACACAAAATAAAATTTCTCATTAACCTTGAATATAACATACACTTTTTTTAGGATAAGCTTAATTAAATCCACATATTGTTGATGATACTGTCTGATCGACAGAACTGGAGTTGGTTTCTGTGACGGAGTGGAGAAGTTGTTAGCTCCACAGCGATCATCACTCTATATTATTGTGTGCAACAAATTAAGAAATGTGATATGTACAGTGTGTATAACAGGCAGGAGAGGGGTTGAAGGAACGATAAAAGTGTTTGCGAATAATCTAACTCTGTGGGCTGATTTGTGGGACGAGAGAGATGAGGAGATTCTAGAGTCCATAGTCATTAATTCCTCTTTATATATTTCAGTGCATCCTTAAAAAGAAAACACTTTGCCCTTCTTGTTTGAATAATGTTTTCTGTGTTAAATGTGCCTTGTTTTCTCTCCACACTGATGTAATCCACCAAACAAGTTAAGAAGTAAGAGGTTGTTCAAATTTCGGGACGAATTTTCAGATATATATCTCGATATATAGTCAACATGCCATCTTTTCTCAAATATTTACATATTGGCCATACAAACAACATTTCCATACTTAAATATTCTTCACAGTATGGTACTTCTGAACGGGGTAAAATGTCGGTCAGTCATTTGTAATCCCTCCAAACCTCACACAAATTAATTCCAAAATTTAAATTCTATCGAACTTCTCTACACAATAGCATTCACCTATGTCTCATTTGCAAACATCTGAAATGTTCGAAATTACGTGATAGCAATTGACTACGACCGTTACATCATTATCAAGTTCTGCATCCTCGAGTTCAGCAAATGTAAGAGCGTGCCTTGTGAATATTTTACATGTACGACACAGTGAATTCTATCACGCACTTCGGACATCTCCGTAAAACAAGTATTAGATTTGTGATAGCTGTCCGTCTATCCGTCCATACACATTGAATAACTTGGCTACAACTGGACGGATTTAAAAAAAATGATATTTCACTTCTTTAGAAAAAAGTAGGGAAGTTTCATATTTTGATGAATTCTGAAAAGTATAATGGATAATTTATATATGGACAAAAATATATATAATAGAATTTTGAGACATATTCTTCTTTAAAAAAAATTTTCCGAACAGATACGGAGTAAAAATCAAGGAAAGTAAATTATATTTGTATACTTCTTTAATGAAAATTGTATCGTTTAAGAGTTGGTGTGAAAAAATATTATACAGGAAGATACTGAAACAGATTATTGTAAAATAAGGCACTTGCACTTTGCATGCTAGTTACATAAGGCTAGATAATCCCACCCAGAATATGTACAAATCAATGCTTTTCCAAATCAAATATAGTTACTTAACCACACCAAAATGTTACACTTATACGTACACTGTCTGCCTTGTTTTGTTTCGTGTTGTCAAACCGTGCTTTGATCTACATTAACCATTAAATTTCCACACTCAATAAACAAACGCACATATTTTTAGTGATATATTTGTCAATCAAACAGATTCTTCAACAGAAACAATCTACAGCACACAAGACATTAAGATCAACATAAAAACATATGATATTCGGTATATTACTGTGCGTGCCGCTGAGGCCTATGTAAAACAGTTCTTAGTGTTACCGAACGCTATGAATAGCCACAGTGTATATTTGTATGAATATGTATAAGAGAGGAAGGGAATATAGGGAAATGTACTAGAGGGGGAAAGGGTGGGCGGAGAACAGGAGATGGTAGAAAAATAAGAAATTTGTCAATGATTTTTGTAATTCAACATTAAAAAATTTTACATATTACAACTTCCGATAATCTGCTTTCAGCGAATGTTTATGTGGCGTATCGAAAGCAACACTCTAACAAAGCGACAGTGAAGGACGTGCTGAAGGAGTTGCAAAAGAACAACATAGATGTCAGCCAGTTGGTGGAAAGGAAGACTAATCAGTGCTAGCAAGCAGAATCTTTAAGAGAAGGAGGAAGTTGCGCATGGAGACACTTGCGTAGAAAATGAAACGCAACCTTCTGCGGTTTTAGACATTGTGGAGAAATTAATATATTTCTTATTTGCAACCTGTTGTTCCAGAATTAAAAAATATGTGAAATTTCCTTAAATATCATGAATCTCTTTCCTTTTCCGTTAGTTTAGCATTGAATAAAGACAAAAAATAATGAAGAATTTTGTCTGACGTTGACGAAACACATTGTATATGGTGACTAGCCTACGGTCTGGGTGAACATGGTTCGGTTCACGTAATTGTGCAAAGAAATTTCCTTTGTCCAATTCGTCCTTTATGATTTTCACGCCATGCCTCCAGTTCACTTCGCACCTGTGGTCCTTTCTCCTGAGACAGTCACTCGGACGTTGACGTTAACTGCACATCTCCATCTAGTGCCGTCGCAAAGAATGTGTGGCGATATACCGGTACTGCACATTTATCAACGGTGGTATTTAATTTACTGTAGCACTGAGACAGTCTGAACTGCACCCATTCTAGCCTGTAATTCTGGAAGATTTTCCGTCAGCTCCGACAGTTACAAGTGCTCTTAAGCCACGTAGATACTTTGTGTAATTAAACTTATACATGTATAAAATATAAATATTGAATAAACGCGTATTTGTGTGAATTATGTGATTCTAAATTCAAAGAGAAAATATTTCCCTGTACAGCAACAGCAGTATGAATTTTCTAAAGATTATGACGAAAAACTCTAACAGAAATATTTCCAAATTTTTCGAACTCCCTTAAAACAAACAGCAAAATCCCCAAAATGCCAGTGAAAATTCTGGCCTTCCATAGGCAGTTGACATGATGTTACCATACTACCTTTTAATTCTAAAGAGCCATACACGCGGTCCGTTTGTTGACACAAATGATTGCAAAGCTGAAGGTCGAACGTTCTGAATTTCACTGGTACTTTGCCTTCAATCATTACTTTTACGTCACTACAGTTTTCTTCACGTTACTTTCATGACAAGCTAAACAACGCACCGTGACCTGATGATTACAGTGTCATTACAATGAGTACAGATTTCTACATTTTGGGTGAAGTGCCTGCAACAGTGAACATATACAGAGCAGAATGGGGATTGTCTGATTTTGACTCACATTTTTTCCAAACATTTCTTCGTGTAGTTTGCTTAAAGACTGTGCACTAGCAGAGAATGAATGGGTAGAAACGTTACGATATCAAATAAAATTGAAACAGCAAATTTAAGAAAAATTGGCCTTAACCTAATATGAAATAATATCTATTCACTGCTTGGAAATTTGGCACAACATAAAGCTAAGAATGATTGTACTCACATAAAAGTAAGTTCAGATATCTGTCGGCCTATAGTCAGTACAAGCTTTGGGAGAAGAATCGATGTGTCATAACTGTGCGTCACTGTGTTTACTGTGCAAGGGGAAAGAACGCTCAAACACAATTTACATGTCACTAGCTTCCATGAGCTGCAGGATTTAAAAAATACATGCTTGCCTTTATCTGATTATAGTTATAAAGTCACGAAAAGAACTGAATATTTTTTTCATTTAATCGAGAGTTGATTCAAATGTAGCGTATAATTTCATGTTGAACAGAGAGGAATTAATTGGTACCACATACTGTCTACAAACTTAGACGAAGTTTCACATAAACCGGTATCGTTATAATGGGGATCCAAATTATTTCATTGTACCACTATATCAGTATTTTACATTGTCCTCAGAAGGATGAAATTGGAAAAACTGGATGACAATATGTATGAATTATATAATTTTATCAGCAACGCTGGTTATTGGGGAACAGATGTGGCTTGTGTTTTCTTTTGTATTTTGTCTATCTGATACATTCCGCAATTCAAAAGAAGATGGTCCCCTCCACATCTGTATTATCAAACACACATTACATGATAAACACGAAGCACGGTTACAGAAATTAACAGAATGAAAAAACACGCGCAAAACAACACACTGTTGTCACGCTTGTGTCCTTGTGACTTGCATTAGAACATACATATTTAGAAGATGATATGGCTACGAGTGAGTAATCGCTGAATTCACCCGCCACTCTTATTCCTACGAACAGTACCGTAGAGCCTATGTTATCACCAATTGAGATCATGTGAAAGAAAATAAGTGAAAGTATTCATGAAAATTTTTACATTCTGCCAGATACATTTTTATAAGACTAACTTAACTTTTCCTAATGTTACAGTAATATAACGCAACTGAACTTGTTCTGCCAGAGACGCATTGGACGTCAAGACAGCCTTCGCATATCATAAAAGCAACTTCCTTACAGATCCGACGAAACTAGCAAAGTGTTATCACACGTGTCAGGAGTTACTGTGAAAAAAAACTTTTTCAGCAAGTCAAGAAATTCCCCACATTTTAAGGAACCCAACATTTCATTACCGCATCCACAAGTGCCCGCCTTCTGTCCCCATCCAGAGCCAGCTCGAACCAGGCCATAAACCTTCATACTACTTTATGAAGATCCATCATTATATCATCTTCCCTCTATGCCTGGGTATCCCAATTGGTATCTTCCCCTCAGGTTTCCCCACATAAACCCTACATACCCCTCTCCTGTCCCCCATACGCGCTACATGCAACCCCCATCTAACTCTTCTCGAAATTTTCGCTCGAACAATACTGTGTGAGGAGAACCGATCATTAAGCTCCTCATTATTTAGTTTTCTCCACTAAATTGTTTTCTCGTTCAACATAGACCACAGTATTCTCCTCAACATCCTATCAAACACCCTCAGCCTACGTTCCTCCTTCAATGTCTGCGACCATGTTTCACACCCATATTAAGCAACAGGCAAAATTATATTTCCGTATATTTTAATATTTAAATTTTTGAATAGCAAACCGGAAGACAAAACATTTTGCACCGGAAGATGTCAAGTACTCGTATTATCTGATTTCAACATGCTCTTAATTTCTTCCTGAACAGGATTTTGATTTGACGAGCTTGTTCCTAAATATTTAAACATTTTACCCTTACAAAGAACTTTTATCAAACCTCATGCTTTGACTTCGTCGTGCATTCTGATCTCTAGGCATGACCATGTGTTTAGTTTTATCTACATTGGCAGAAACGCTCCGTATATAGAAACAGTTGTGGCTTATGTTTTCTGAATATGTTTGTTTATCATTCATAATTTTCAATTTTTTATTAAGGCAGTGTAAATGTAAACAACAGCTGTAACACCCCCACAGTTGCGCAAACCACAGAATTAGATTTGATGGTTTAGACGTTTAGAAACCATTTCACTGTTCGACGGGTAGGAACGCCTGATGCATGACGCCGTTCAGTAGTTGTAGTCCCTCCATATCTGTATTATCAAACTCACATTCCGTAAGAAACACTAACCTCAGTACATAGAAATTATCAGAAAGTTTACAACACGCTCAAAATAGCAGACTGTTTTTACACACATGTGTACTGGTGACTTGCCTTAGAACATACATTTATAGAAGTCTCATAGGGCAACCAATGAGGAATCACGGCATTAGAATGTAAATTTTGTCATAGATTTTTGTAATTCAAAATTAAGAATTTTTAAATATTACAATGGCAGGAAATCTGCTTTCAGCGAATATATATGTGGGGTATCAAAGGCAGCGCCTTAACAAAACGGCGTCAAAAGACGAGCTGAAGGAGTTGCAAAAGAACAACATAGATGTCATCCAGGTGGTAAAATGGAAGGCAAATCACTAAGAGGAGGCAGAATTTTCAACAGAAGGAGGAAGTTGCGCATAGAGAATCTAGCTTAGGAAATGGAACACAACCTTCTGTGATTTAAAAAAACTTGACAAATGAATATATTTCTTGTATGAAATATGTTGTGCCGGAAAAAATTTATGTGTAATTGCATTAAATATCACGTTCCTCTTTTCTGTTTCTCACTATGAGCATTCAATAAGGACTAAAATATAGAGGAATTTTGTCTTAAATCAAAGAAATCATTCTATATGTTGACGAGCCTACAGTCTGGACGAACTTGGTTCGGTTCACATAATGTTACAAAAAACATTCCTTTGTCTACTCCGTTCCTTATGGTTGTCACACAATGCCTTGAATTCACTTCGCACCGGTGGTCCTTTCTG
>Ga0123353_10003613_pt1 | contig 19592 bp, 15 predicted proteins | sample TergutLab28metaG_3_FD_92763 | JGI IMG/M metagenome (GOLD analysis project Ga0123353, IMG submission 92763) | Labiotermes labralis P3 segment gut microbial communities from Petit-Saut dam, French Guiana - Lab288 P3 | ecosystem: Host-associated > Arthropoda: Insects > Digestive system > Gut ... | reverse complement strand
TGGGGCGGCCTATGGGACGCGAAAATTCGCTCCTTCCTCGATGCGATCATCGAAGGCACGGAGAGCCCCATCCCCTCCTGGCAGATACTGCGCAACCAGGCCATTATCGACGGCATCGGCAAGAGCGCTGCGGCCGGCTGCGAAATTAAGGTTGATATCCCGGACGAAATCTAAGCGAGCATAATAAAAGCGGGAGACCGATGCTGCTCTGTGGAGCAGTGCTGGTTTCCCGCCTTGCTTTAAAAATTATCGTAACAATATCGCTTCGACTCCAGCCGATACCCCATCTCCTCCGCCATGGCGCCATTGAGCCAGCCATCGCTGTCGCTTTCGTTGAGCAGCATCGGCACATAGCCTTCTTTCAGCCCTGCGTCAAGGCAGAACGCATGCAGCAGCGCGGCGCATTCTTTTCTATCGTGCGCGGGGTCGAACCACAAACCGCCCACCTCGCTGTAGCGCACGCTCCTGCCGCTTTCGAAGCAGTGCAGCGCGCAGCCGACGATAGCTTCTTGAAAGAACAAGCCCGTTGGCTGTACTTCCGTGAAATTCCCGTGGTTGAATTTTTGCGTGAATACCCGCCCCGGGGTCTCATTTCTGCCCTTGGCGAAAGATTCCATCAGCTTTGCGTCTTCGCCGGTCAGCTCACGCACGGAATAGCCCTCAAGCACGCGCGGCTCTATAGAATCGCCCGCAAAAACATAGTTGCTCGAAGTACATGATCGCGCATCCATGAATCCGTAGTTATCTTCCGGCGGAGTAAAATCCGGGTCGGCAAAAAATTCGATGCAATAGCGCGGGAAGGCCCTGGCCATGCTGATATACTTGTTGATATTCTCGCTTTTGCACAACAGGCTCAGGGCGGTGTCCTCGGGCCTGTATTCCTCGACTAAAATATACTCATGGCTTTCGCTGAGCTTGTATACCGCATGGTCAATCGTAGGGGTGAAAATAATACGGAACGCATAGCGTATGGGGTCGGTTACCAGCAGGTAGTCGATAAATTCGTCGCTGCCCACGCGTTCAAGCGCCGGGAAGGCATCCTCGAAGCGTTTGATTACCGTGCCGGTGCTGGTGTCTTTCCACTGCATTGAAACGCTATGTTCGCGATATTCCCGGGGCGCGCAGCCGTAAATCGCCTTGAAGGCCCGCGTAAAATTCTCAGGGTTGGAGTAGCCCAGCATCAGCGCGATATCCAGCACGCTTTTGCCCGAAGTGCGCAGCGCCACCGCCGCTTTGGTCATCTTATACACCCGCACGAATTCCATCGCGGTTTTGCCGGTTTGCTCGGCAAACATCTTGTCGAAATACGAGACAGAGAAGCCTGCCGCTTCCGCGATTTTTTCCAGGTTAAGCGCCTCGTCCTCCCAGGTTTCGCTGATGAATGTAATTGCTTTGCTGATTAGCTGCTTATTGGTCATTTCAATCACGCCTTTCATGAAGATGAGCTTATTATAACAGCTGAAAGGCGCGGCGTCCTGTCATTTTTCACGGAGATTCCTGTTTGCTTAATTTTCGCATGGAGAACACGCTTGCCCCCAGCACAGCAACAAGCAGCCAGGCAACCCAGGCATGGTCCCCAGTGGGCGGAATCTCGAGCCGCGCATGGCCGCCCAGGGATTCGCCCCCGCCCAGCGGCAGCAAGCGCCCAGCCTCGTATAGCGTAAACTGCGGGTAAGCCGGGTTGCTGCGGACATTGAGCCGTTCTTCAGAAGCCAACAGCCACAGCAAAAACCGCAGGCATTCCTCGCTCCTGAAATCTGCGTGACCCAGGTTCTTTTGGAACCAGGTGTGCTCCGGCAGCAGGCAAGTGGAGGCGTCAATAAAGTTGTCGGGGCAAATATGGTTATGCCCGCAGTTGACTGCCTGCTTGTAATGATTGCCTAAAGCCTGGCCCAGCGGGGCGACTATTGCGCCGCCGCTTGTCGTCGCCGTGGACAGCCCGTCGTCGGTGTGGGCGTCGGCGCGGGGGCCAATGGGGAAGCCCATGAGGTTATAGCCGCTGAGCACGTAGATATTCCGGCCGTCTTCCATCGCCGCCGCGAAAAGCTCGCCTGCCCGTAAATAGGCGTTATAGTGATAGTCGTCGATCATCTCGATTAAGCTGCTGTGCTTTGCTGGGTCAAGCAGCAGCTCTTTTGCGCTCTCGAAATCGTCGCCGGGCACCAGGCCCCAAAAGCCTGGCAGCTGGCCGAAAATGGGCGTGATGAATTCGTCGTTCAGCCTTGGCATCAAGGCTTCGGCGAGGCGCTCCACCAGGCCGAGCGTGCCGTCAATCGCGCCAACCATGTCAAAAACCTGCCAAAGCACGTTGATAATGCCCGCAAGGGGCTCGTCGTGTACCGTCTCGTCAAGAAAACGTTTCATGTTTGCGTTGCCGAACGTCAGCCTGCCGTTGAATAAATCGCCCACAAGCAGCATGCCCTGAAAAACAGAGTGCATAAAAGTAAGGTTGTGGATGTCGCCATGGCCATAACGGGCCAGGTAGCCCAGGGCCGTTTTGCCGCCCATGCTTACGGCGATGAGATTGACGCGTTCCGTGTTATGTTCGCGTTTTACCCGCTGGATCATCTCGTGCAGGCCGCCGGCTTCTTCCAGGCCGGACTTGCGCCAGTCGATGACATACTGGTAGCTGCGTTCCTCGCCATACAGCCGCGCAAGGCCGCCATGCGATATGGTATTGATCATGCCGGTTTTATCTTCCGCGTAGGAGTCCGGGAAGCGCACCTGGCCCAGCTCATACTTGGGCGTGCCGCCTGGCAGGAAGGCGATGTCGTCGAACAGGTCGCGCAGGATAGGGTAGGCAAAATCGCCGAACAGGTCCGTATTGAATGCAAGCAGCGGCACCAGCGGCACAATGTTCAGCACAGCCTGGGTAATCGCGTCGGAAGAAGGCAGGAATGCACTTTCGCCCGAAGGCGTGAGCAATGGCGATTCCCCCATGCCATTGACGATGATCAACGGCAGGCGCTCTTCCTGCGGTAAAATAGCGATTGCGGGCAATGCAAGGGCGCAAAGCATGGTGATTGCGAGAGAAAAAGCTATGATTTTACGCATGTCGTTTCTCCTTTTTCAATTGAGTCAAGCGCGGCGTACACGATCTCGTGCGTCATTTTAGTCTGTTCGATGGTCGTCATGTTCTTTGGGTCAATGGCCCCGCCCTGCATGATCTTGTGCGCGGCGTCGCAGAAATCCTGGTCCGCGCCGCCGTGGCCGCTCAACAGGTTCCCCCGGGGGATGCGCAGGACCCGGGGCAGCTTGCCGAACTCGTGCAGGTGGATACGCATGGCATGGTCGCGGCCATACAGCTCGCCTTTGGTGCCCTGGATGCGCGTACGCCGCGTAAAGCCGAAGCTGAAAGCGCTCACGCTCAGCGTGGCGGTCATGCCGCCCGCAAACTGCATTGCCACAGAGTGGTGGTCGCAGGCCGTATTGTCGCTTTGGTATACACAGCGGCCATATTGGCCGTCGCTGAGAATTTTACGAAGCTCTTCTTTTTTAGGCGCTTTGGGCAGGCCGGCCGCCACGGCTTTCGCCCAGAACAGCGGCGAAATTTTCTTCAGGTAGAGCTTTTCCGCGCTGTAAACGCAGCGTTTCACATGCGGGCATCGCAGGCAGTGCGAGGCCGCGCCCTCCGGCATGTTATCCCGGGTGAAATGCGCCAGGCTGCCATAGGCGCTCACGCTTTCGCAGGGGACGCCTCCCGCCAGCCAGTACAATAAATCAAAATCGTGGCTGCACTTCGCCATCAGGAATGGTGCGGCTACATTAGTATTACGCCAATTGCCCCTAACATAGGAATGCGCGTAATGCCAATAGCCCACGTGTTCTTCGTGGATGATATTCACGATGTCGCCGATCATGCCGCTGTCGACGATTTTCTTCATCGCGCCGTAAAATGCCGAATAGCGCAGCACATGGCAGACGAGCACAACGGCATTGTTTTCTTTCGCTTTTTCGCAGAGTATTTTCATCTCAGCCGGGTTCGCCGTTACAGGCTTTTCGACAATCAAATGATACCCCAGTTCGAGCGCGGCCATCGCGTGGCGAAAGTGGCAGTTGTCCGGCGTGGCGATAATCAGCCAGTCGGCCAACTTGCCTGCGGCGAAAAAATCCTCGCCTGAACTGAACTGCCGCGCTTTGGGCTGCTTTTCGCCGGCGGCCGCCAGCATAACGGGCCGGATGTCGCACAGCCCCGTGAAAGAGACATCCTTGTGCCGCGCAAAGCCGTTTAAATAGACCCTGCCGCGGCTGCCCAAGCCTATAGATGCAATCGTGATCATATCAATCGCTCCTCTCTGCATAGATAGTAACATACTCTGCTGAAAAATGCAACAGATTCGATTGACATTCTGATCTGAAAATTGTATAATGGTGAATATTGAGAGGAGGCTGTATCTTGGACTATTTCCTCGGCATTGATGGCGGCGGCAGCAAAACCACCGCAATGCTTTGCAACGCGCAGGGCAATGTCGCCGCGCAGGCACAGGCGGGGAGCCTCAATTACCGCGCGCTGGGCTACGAGGCCGCAAGGGCCAGCCTGCGGGACATTATTTCGCAGCTTAGCGTGCCGATTAAAGCGGCGTTTATCGGCAATGCCGCTTTGGCCGAAGCCGCCCCGCTGGAAGAAATATATGCCCTCACGGAAGGCATACTCGAGGCAAAATATATCGGCATGGACAGCGACCTGAGCATTGCTTTGGAGGCCATGCGCAGCCCCGGGCCATGCGCTGTTGTGATAGCGGGCACGGGTTCCATGGCGGCGGGCCGGGCAGGGGAGGGCCAGCCGATCCTCCACGCCGGTGGCTGGGGCTGGTTGCTGGGCGACGAAGGCAGCGGTTTCCACATGGGCTGGGAGGGCTTGCGCGCCGCGCTGCGGGGCTACGAGGGCAGCGGCCCGGCAACAGCCCTCACGCAGGCCATGTGCGGGCATTACGGCGCGAGGCAGCCCGAAGACCTGCTCGATATCTTTTACAACCCGAACAAAAAGCACAACGAAATCGCGGCCTTTGCCAAATATGTGATGGATATCCACGAAGATGCTGTTGGTCAAGCGATTGTGCGCCGCTGCGCCGCCGATTTGGCCGAAACAGCCAGGGCCCTGCTGCGCAAATTGCCCGAAGATACCCAGGTTGGGCTATGGGGCGGCGCATTCGAACGCTGCTGCGCTTACCGCGAGGCATTTGTTCATGCGTTGGAATGCCCGGCTGCGCTGTTGCCCGTTCCGCCGGCGCGGGGCGCAGTGTACGCGGCGATGAAACTTGCAGGAGGAAATTGCGCATGAAGTCACTTGAATATTTGACCCACGCACAGGATTTGCTTGGCCAAGCCACCCAAACGCAATTAGGCAATGTCAATGCCCTGGCGCGAGCGATTGCGGATTGCACAGCGCAAGGCCGCAAGTTCTTCCTCATCGGCACGGGGCATTCGTGCTTGCTCGCGCAGGAGCTGTTCTACCGCGCGGGCGGCCTCGTTCGGTTGCAGCCCATGCTGGAGCCAGAGCTCATGCTGCACGTTTCGGCCAGCGAAAGCACGCAGTTTGAGCGCGAACCGTGGCGGGCAGGGGAGTTGCTTGAGAAATACGGCGTTGCGGCGGGTGACTTGCTGCTAATTATCTCAAATTCCGGGCGCAACCCGCTCATAGTCGAACTTGCTTTGCAAGCGAAAGCGTTGGGCTGCACCGTGGCTGCGCTGACGAGCCTCAAGCACAGCATGTCCAGCACGTCGCGCCATTCAAGCGAAAAGCGCTTGTGTGAAGCAGCGGGCATTGTGCTTGACAATCTGGGTACGCCCGGTGATGCATGCATTGCCTACGAAAGCTTCGCGGGCATGGCAGCGCCGACTTCGACTGTGATTGGCGCGGCATTATTGCAGGCCGCTGCAGCACAGGCAGTGCAATATTTAATCGATGCTGGAATGGTGCCCGAAGTGTTCGCGAGCAGCAACATCGACCAGGGCGATGCGATCAACGAAGCATACCTAAGCAAATATAAGAAGGAGATCCGGTATTTATGAGTTTTGACAGAAGAGGCTACCTGGAAGGCTTTTACGGCAAACCATGGAGCGACGCCCAGCGCCGCGACATGATCGCCCTCATGGCCGCACATGGCATGAACACCTATGCCTATGGCGCGAAGGACGACCCCTATCACCGCGACAAATGGGACAAGCTTTACCCGGAGGACGCCCTCGCGCAGCTGGGCAGCCTGGCTGGTTTCTGCCGCGAGCAGGGCATGGATTTCATGTACTGCATTGCCCCGGGCCTCACGTATGACTATCAGGATGAAACCTGCTGGGATGCGCTGAAAGCCAAACTGGAGCAGATTTCAACGTTGGGTGTGCAGAGCTTCGGCCTGTTCTTCGATGATATTCCAAGGGGTAAAGAGCGCGTGGAGTATCATGCGGGCCTGTCTTGCCGTGTCTGCGAAGCATTTCCCGGGGTTTCCCTCACGGTGTGCCCCATGGTCTACCATGGCCGCGGCAATGAAGAATATATCTGCAAGCTCGGGCAAATGCTCCCGCCCAATGTGGACCTGTTCTGGACCGGCCGCAATATCTGCTCGCAATGGCTTGAGAGCGGGGAAGCACAATATTTCCAAGAAAATACAAGCAAGAAGCCGCTGTACTGGGACAACTATCCTGTGAACGACGCGGAGATGTTCCACGAAATGCACCTGGGGCCCATCGAGAACCGCGACCCGGACTTGTACAAATACAGCCGCGGGATTTTATTCAACGGCATGGAATACTTTGAATGCACGAAGCTGGCCTTTCTCACTTGCGCGGATTATCTCAGCGACCCCGAGAATTATAGCCCCGAGCAGTCCTGGCTCAAAGCTTTGGATATACTCTTTGGCGAAGACGCGGAGCGTTTCGTGCTGTTTGCCGAGCAATGCTTTACCTCCTGCCTAAAGGTCCAGAACGGCCCCCGCATGGTGGATGCCGTGGAAGGCGCTTCAGTGCTGTGGCGGGCAGGAGATTTACCTGCCGCGCTTGCTATGCTGAAAGATTTTTATGCAAAGCTGGAAGGCACCCGCGCGTTCCTGACTGAAAGCGGTCACCCCATGATCGCAGAACTTGGCAAGTGGATCTGCAAGTTCAACAAGTATGTTGATCTGTTTGGTTTAACGATTGAGGTCTTCGAGGGTGCGGACAAACGCGAAGAATTAGCTGCATTGCTTGATGAATACAACGAAATCGCGGCAGTGCTCACGGAGTTCTGCATGCGGGCCTTTGTGGAGACTGTGCTGGAGGTAACGAAATGATTAAAACAGCAGTTATTTTAGACGCAGGCAAGGGCACCAAGCTTTGGCCTTTTGCAGAAGTCCGCAGCAAGGGCATGGTGCCCGTGGGCAACCGGCCACTCATGCGCCACCTGGTCGATGGCTTAAAAGCCGCAGGCGTTGCGAAAATAATCATTGTCGGCGGCGCACACGTTGCCTTGGCACGTAATTATTTCAGAAACGATGCGGAAATTACGGTCATCGAAGACAAAGCCGCGCGCGGGCCGGTCTTCTCGTTGCTGTGCGCGAAGGAGCGCATCGACGGCGACTTTATCGCGCTGCACGGCGACACGCTAGTGAGCCCTGCTGACTTAGCAGCGCTGGTGAATGCCGAAACGCTGCCTTCTGTCCTGGTTTCGCCTGTGCCAGCGCATGGACGAAGGAATGACTACATCACTTGCTCTGTTGGCGATGGCAAGGTCCATGCCTGCTGGGGTCACCCGCGCTGCCGGGGGAACCACTTCGCCGCGGGCTTTGCGTTCAAGCAGGAGCAGCTCAAGCTCATTGAAGTAAATTCCGGATTGTTCACTTATGTCGAAGTTGGCAACATGCCCGCGATTGAGGGCTATATTGAGATGAGCGTCAATGACTACATCAAAGATGGCGGGGAAGTGAAAGCGATTGACGCAAAAGATTATGCCGTGGATATGGACCTGCCCTGGCATATCCTTGAGGCCGACAGGGCCATCAAGCAATTATGGCTGCCAAAACTCACGGAAAACAAGCTGGGCGAGGGCGCGTCCATTCACCCGTCGGCTTATATCGACGGCGTGGTTGAGCTTGGCGAGGGCAGCTCCATTGGCCGTAATGTCACGATTGAGGGCAAACTGGTCGTCGGCAAAAACACGAAGATTGACACCGGCGCGATCATTCGCGGCGACAACATCATCGGCGACAATTGCACCGTGCGCGACGGCTGCTTGCTCGACAGCGCAACCGTGGGCCACAAGTGCTATGTCGGCCACGGGGCGGAGCTGGGCGGCGTGATTTTCAACGGCGTGTATTTGTTCCACTACATGGAGGTTTCCGGTGTGCTTGGCGACAATGTCGATATCGGCGCGGCCACGGTCTGCGGCACGCTGCGTTTCGACGACGGCACGACCCGCCATCGCGTCAAAGGCCGGCTGGAAGCCGACCACGAGGGCTGCGATTGCAGCTTCATCGGCGATTACTGCCGCACGGGGGTGAATGCGATCCTCATGCCCGGGGTAAAAATCGGGGTGTACAGCGTTATTGGCGCGGGGGTCATGCTGCAAGGCGACGTACCCAACAACACGCTGCTATATGCCGAACAGGCGCATGTCAGGAAGGCCTGGGGCCCTGAAAAATACGGCTGGTAAAAAATTTACGAAAAATGCTTGACACCAGGGTCGTTTTCTGCTATACTGATTAACAGTAAAGGCTGTGACGGAGAGAAAGATACCATCACTAGGCAAGCTTGGCAGGAATGCCGGCAACAGAGATCCTGCGGTTGGTGCAAGCAGGTGCCCAAGCGGTATGTAAATACACTCCCGAGCTGACGCCCCGAAAAAGCTATCTTTTAGTAGGGTCGTACGGAAGTCCCCCGTTACAGGGACAGGGGTTGCCAGACCCCGGCGAGAGGCGGCTTGTTGGCCGCAATCAGGGTGGTACCGCGGGAATAATTCTCGTCCCTGAGCAAGTCCTACACTTGCTCAGGGACTTTTTAATTGGGCAAGAAAAATCAATTTAGGAGGAACCCAACAATGGCAACCGTATCATTCATGTCAGGCGAAAACATCCCACTGGAAATGCACAAGGTACGCATGGTGCAAAAAATCAACCTGCACCCCGTTGAGCATCGCGCCCAAAGCATGGAGGAGGCCGGCTTCAACACCTTCTTGCTGAAAAACCGCGACGTCTTCCTCGATATGCTTACCGACAGCGGCGTAAACGCCATGAGCGAAAACCAGTATGCAGCTATGCTGCAGGCCGACGACAGCTATGCAGGCAGCGAAACCTTCTACAGGCTGGAAGAAGTGCTGGAGGATATCTTCAAAATGAAGCACTTCCTGCCTACGCACCAGGGCCGCGCCAGCGAGCACATCATTGCCAAGCTCATGGTGAAGCCCGGCTCGGTCGCGCTGATGAACTACCACTTCACCACCACCAAAGCGCACATCAGCATCATGGGCGGCTCCATCGAGGAGATCATCGGCGACGAAGGCCTGAAAATCGACAGCGACCTGCCCTTCAAGGGCAATATCGACATCGGCAAGCTCAACGAGGCGATCGCGCGCCTGGGCGTGGGCGGCATCTCCTTCATGCGTGTGGAAGCAGGCACGAACCTTGTGGGCGGCCAGCCGGTTTCTATGGCGAACATGCGCGAGGTATCGCAAATCTGCCGCGCGGCGGGCATCCCCCTGGTGTACGACGCGAGCCTGCTTGCGGATAACCTCTACTTCATCAAAACCCGCGAGGCTGAATACAAAGACGTCGATATCATAGAAATCACGCGCGAAATCGCGACGTTCTTCGATGTGATTTACTTTTCGGCACGCAAACTGGGCGCGGCCCGCGGCGGCGGGATCTTGGTATCCGACGATGCGCTTTTCCTGAAAATGCGCGAGCTGATCCCGCTGTTCGAGGGCTTCCTCACCTATGGCGGTATGTCCGTGCGCGAAATGGAAGCCATGGCCGTGGGCCTGCGCGAAACCCTGGATATTGACGTCATCAGCCAAACGCCCATTTTCGTCGAAGCGCTGTGCAACGAGCTCATCGGCAGGGGCGTGCCGGTTGTTACGCCCCCCGGCGGCCTGGGCTGCCACGTGGACGCAGGGCGTTTCTGCGCGCACATCCCGCAGGAGCAATACCCGGCCGGCGCGCTCAACGCGGCACTGTTCATCGCCAGCGGCGTGCGCGGCATGGAGCGCGGCACCCTCAGCGAGCAGCGCAACGAAGACGGCAGCGAACGCTTCGCCGAGCTGGAGCTGGTGCGCCTGGCGGTGCCCAAGCGCGTGTTCACGCTGTCGCAGGTGAAATACACCGCCGACCGCCTGGCCTGGCTGTGGGAGAACCGCCATCTCATCGGCGGGCTTGAATTTATCGAAGAACCGGCAGTGCTGCGCTTTTTCTTCGGCCGCCTGCAGCCCATTGGCGGCTGGCCGCAGAAGCTCGTGGCGAAATTCCGCGAAGATTTCGGCGAAAGCCTATAATTCGGGATAAATAAAAAGAACCGCACGAAGGCAGGCTTCTGCGGTTCTTTTTCAATGCTGGAGGATTTTTTACGCGCTGGCAGCCCTCAATTTTAGCCTGAGCTTGTCGCTGATCATCGCGATGAACTCGCTGTTGGTGGGCTTGCCGCGCTGGTTTTGGATGGTGTAACCGAAATAACTGCTCAGTACATCCACGTCGCCCCTGTCCCAAGCCACTTCGATCGCATGCCTGATGGCGCGCTCCACACGCGAAGGCGTGGTCTTGAAGGTCTTTGCGACTGTGGGATACAGCACTTTGGTCACGGAGCTGATCATTTCCGTGTCTTCAATGGAGAGGATGATTGCTTCCCGGAGATACTGGTAGCCTTTGATGTGGGCAGGCACGCCCACCTGGTGCATGATCTCCGAAATCATCACCTCCAGGTCCGATTTGTTTCTTATGGCGCCCGACATGTTCATGGCGTTGGCCATGGCGTTTGCGGGCGCCCTTACACCGATGCTGCGCCAGCTGCTCATTTGGCTGACACGCTCCGCAAGCATCTGCACATCGAATGGCTTGAGAAAATAATAGTCCGCGCCAAGGTTGAGCGCTTCCTGCTCGAACCTCGCGTTATCTACGCATGACAGCAGAAAAACGAGTGGCTTGTGGGGCAGGGTTTTCATTTCCTTGAGGACGCCCAGCGCGTCCATGTGGGTGAGGAAGGTGTCCATAATCAGGACGTCCGGTTTACAGGCCTCGACTTGCTTGAATACTTCCAGTCCGTCTTTTGGGATGGCCTGGGTTTCAAACCCCTTGCTGCGCAGCGCCTGCGCACAGCCTAGTCCCAATTCGCTGCCATCGTCTGTTAACAATACCTTGCGGGTGTCGGTCATTTTTTCTTCTCCATCCTTTCAATTACTAAAGCTTTGCTTCAGCATAACATAAAAGGAAATAAATGTCAATAGAAAATTCCAATAATTTCCTAATTTGGAGAAGAACTTCATCGAAACACATCAATGGTTTATGCTTCGCGTTCTTGTGCGGTTTGGCGTGCTGTTTCCAGCATCGCTTCGGCAAAAATCGCGTAGCCTTCCATCGCCGAATTGACAAACACATGGGTTACGGCGCCCACCAGCATCCCGTTTTGGAGAATGGGGCTGCCGCTCATTCCCTGGACAATACCGCCCGTGGCTTCAATGAGTTCCGGGTCGGTGACGCGGATGGTCATATTTTTGTGGTTGCCTGTGGCGTTATAGGAGACCCTCGTAATTTCGATTCCATAGGATTTCGTTTCGTTGCCGTTTACCGTGACCAGCACCTGCGCCGGGCCGGTCTTCACCTCGCTGCGCAGGGCAACGGGTACCAGGTCGCCTTCAGCTTCTTGGTGCATAGCGCCGAATATGCCTGTTTCGCCGTTGGCCTCCAACGCGGCAAGGCTTTCCGGCTCAAACACGCCGCAAAGCTCGCCCGGTGTGCCGTCCACGCCCTTGTACACGCCCATGATTTTCGCGCGTACAAGCTCGCCTCCGGAAATCTGGATGATTTCGCCTGAATCCACGTCTGTGATCGCGTGGCCCAGGCCCGCCATGGTATTGGTTTTTTTGTCGTAGAATGTCACGGTGCCTATACCTGCGGAGCTATCCCGGATCCAAAGCCCGGCGATATATTTTTCGCCTGCCGCGCTTTGCACGGGTGTGCATACCAGCTCCAACACCTGGCCGTTACGTTCCACTGTCATGCGCAGGGGCGTTCCCCCGCTTTGTTCGATGGCCTGGGAAACCTCCCGCTTGCGGTTGACCTCCATGCCATCAATTGCGGTAATAATGTCCCCGCTGCGCAGGCCTGCTTGCTGCGCCGGGTTTTTCATGCCTTCAGCAGTGGCCACGGCATCTGTCTTTGCCACCAGTACGCCCCTGGTATACAGCTTGATTCCGAAAACTTCCCCGCCGGGCACCACATAGCTGCGTTTGACAACTGTAATTCTTGCCGGTTTGATAGGGAACAGGCCCAACAGCCGAAACGATGTTTCCGCCATTGCCTCTTCTTCGTCCGTTTGGACGGCGTTCCCTGTGCCGGCCGATACATTCGCTGTATACGGTGCGTTGGCTGCTGCGCTTTGTGTGCCAATAGCGGTTATTTTTTCCGGGAGAACATGCATGCCATAGCCGATGAATGACAGGTAAACCATGCTGCAAATGGTTAAAAAAACCGATGCGCGCTGAACAGGCTTTTTCAAAGGACATTTCACCTTACCTTCCTCAACGGCAGCTTTTTACAGCTGCAAAGATAACTTGCTTGCAAGTCGTTACGGCTTCGCCAAGCTAGGCCGCACAAATAAGTTGCGCAAAGGGACGGGGATTATGAGCGGGAAAAGGAGGCGAAGGCGGAAAAGAATATATTTTTTGTTAATTTATTCTTGACATTTATTCTCGTGGCTGCTATAATATTTATATAGCAATTGTACCAGAGAGGAGGCCGCCATGCTCATCTCCGTGGACTTCGCAAGCCCTACGCCCATTTATACGCAACTGCGCGACCAGGTTGTCATTGGCATCGCAAGCCGCGCCCTGCTCCCCGGCGAAGCCTTGCCTTCGGTGCGGCGGCTGGCGGCGGACATCGGCGTGCATGCCCATACCGTCAACAAAGCCTACACCATGCTGCGCGACGAAGGCTTCATCGCCATCGACCGCCGCTCCGGTTGTTATGTTTCCCCGGCAATCCCCCCGGCGGACACGCAATTCCAGCAAGCCCTGCGCGAACAGCTGCTGCCCATACTGGCGTCGGCGAAATGCCGCGGCATGAACGCCGAAAGCATTCAATCCATCTGCAATGAAATCGATAAGAAACTGGAGGACGCATCATGAACAACTTCAACCTGTATCTTTTCCTGATGAACCTGGGTATCGTCGTGTTTATCGCGGCGCTGATGGGCATCACCCCGATGCTTAACCGCAAATCCCTGCTCTTTGGCGTGCGTGTGCCGGAATCCGCCGCCGCGCTGCCCGAAAGCCGCAAGCTAAAGCGCAATTATGTCAGCATCACGGTGCTGGGTTGCCTGGTGGTGCTGGGCCTTTCCCTGTTGCAATACATCCTTGCGCCGCATCACACCCTGCTGGGCGTGATGTATTTCCCCCTGCTGATGGCCGCTGTGGATTTCATGGCCTTTATTCCCCAATGGAAGAAAGCCAAAACGCTGAAAGAACAGCACGGCTGGCAGGTCCCCCTAACGGGCCTTGCGGACACCCGCTCGGCGATGGAACGGCAGAGGCTTTCCACGCTGCCGTGGATTTGGTATATCGCAAGCGCGGCGCTGGTACTTGCGGGCGTGGCGGCAACCTTCGCGCTGTATTCCCGCATCCCGGAGCAAATCCCCCTGCATTGGGGCGCGGACATGGAGCCTACCCGCTGGGGCGACAGGAATATTATAAACCTGATGCTCATGCCCCTCATCGCGCTGGGGACAATTGCGCTGATGGCGGGCACCAATATGGCGTTTTACAAGCAAAAATTGCAGGTGAGCACAGAAAAACCGGCGCTTTCCTTCGCGCAGCACAGGATGTACCGCCGCATGATGAGCCATGGCCTTGGCTTCATGACATTGAACATGACAGGCTTGTTCCTGGCCATCCAGGCAGTTACGATCGATGTATTTGATTTATCGCAGAATTTAATCGTAATTGCGACTGTGATTGCTTGCACCGTTGGGATTGCGCCGCTCATTTACGTGCAGGTGAAGGCGGGGCAAAGCGGCAACAAGCTCAAGCCTGATTTAAGCTCTGAGCATGCGCAGGGCGAGCAGCCGGGCGCTTCGAAATCAGCGCACCCGGGCCGGGGCGACGACCGCTACTGGAAACTTGGCATGTTTTACTGCAACCCGGATGACCCCGCCATGCTGGTGGAAAGCCGTTTTGGCGGCAACAGCGGCTTCAACTATTCGCGCTTGCCGGGGAAAATCTTCCTGGTGGCCATCGCGCTGCTGCTGGTTGGCACATACGCCTGGATGACTTATATAGGCCTGACGGTGGGTTTTGTCTGATTTTTTTCGGAATAAATCCCCATGCACTTGATTGTGCGTGGGGATTTATGTATAATGTAGTTGTTAGATGATGGTAATTGCAACTAATCACTAATTCTAATCAACACGAGGACTACCATGAACTACAAACGCACTATCCACGCCTGTTATTTATCGTCCATCTGCCTGGCATTGATCATCAACATGCCGCCGCTGCTGTTCACGCTGCTCGCGCGCGACTATAACCTCAACCTCGAGCAACTGGGGCGGCTTGTGCTCATCAACTTCATCACGCAGTTGGTGGTCGACGGCCTGACCGCCCGCTATGCCGACCGTATAGGCTACCGGCGTTGCCTGATGACGGCGCATGTGCTGCATGCGGCGGGCTTCGTGCTGTTTGGTTGCTTCCCGCTGCTGCTGCCCAATCACCTGCTTTATATCGGCCTGTGCATGGCGACGGTCGTGTTTTCCGCGGGCGGCGGGATCATCGAAGTGCTGGCCAGCCCCATCATCGACCAAATCAGCGGGCACCTGGGCGCCGGGGCCATGACGCTGCTGCACTCGTTTTACTGCTGGGGGCAGTTGCTCACGGTGCTGCTCACAACAATCGCATTGCGCTTTCTGCCGGGCTCCTCCTGGTATCTGGTGCCCCTTGCCTGGGCAATCCTGCCGATGGTTGCTACTCACTTCTTTGCCACCGCGCCCATTGCGGAACCCCACGCAAGCGATGTCTCTTCCATTCCGTTCGCGCAGCTCCTGCGCAGTGGCCGCATCTGGCTGCTCATCGGCGTAATGGTCTTTGCCGGGGCGTCGGAGGCCTCCATGGCGCAGTGGGCCTCGCTGTTCGCGGAACAGGGCCTAGGCTTAAGCAAGCTGGTTGGCGACCTGCTGGGCCCGGGCCTGTTCGCCCTGTTTATGGCGCTGGTGCGGGTGTTCTACGGCAAGTGGGAGAAACGCTTCCCCCTGGAAAAATTCCTGGCCTGGAGCGCCGTGGCCTGCATCGCCTGTTTCTTAACGGCGGCGTTAAGCCGCAATCCTGCCATCGCGCTGGCTGCATGCGCGCTGACAGGCTTCACCGTCGCGCTGATGTGGCCGGGCATGCTGCACAGCAGCGCGAAGAAAATTCCCCGGGGCGGCACGGGGATGTTCGGCCTGCTGGCTTTGGGTGGCGACCTGGGCTGCTCGCTTGGGCCCTGGACACTGGGCTTCATCGGCGACAGGCATGGCCTGCGAAGGGGTTTGCTGACGGGCGCGGCATTCCCGGCAGGTTTTTTGGCGCTGCTGCTGACGGGTGGGAGGCTGGCCAAGGAAGAGAAAAAGCAACAATAAAACGCTTGCTATTCCCCCCATGTTGTTGTATAATGTCAGCATAACATATCGGAGGAGGATTTCCTATGGCAAAAGCAGCAAAAGCAGCCAACGCAGCTTCGGCAAAAAATACAAATGGCGGCAAGCTGAAGTTAAACTTACCGCTGACCATTCTCACTGGTTTCGGGTTCATGGGTACGTCCGTCGCGTGGATGATCTATGACCCCTATGTTACCAGGCTCCTCGACAGGCTGTTGACCGCCTCGCCCTGGGTGACGGAAATGAGTGAGCGGCTGGCCGGTTCCGCCATGCTCGAGGGCTTCATGGCCGCCCAGGGCGAAAACGCCTTCGCCGCCGGGCGTTTCACCCTCGTGCCGCTGTTCATCGGTATCATCATGACCTTCGATAATATCTTCGGCGTCATATTCCAGCCGCTGTTCGGTAAATTGTCGGACAGCTGCCATTCGCGCTGGGGTAAACGCAGGCCTTTCATTTTCATTGGCGCGCCCATTTCGGCGCTGTTGTTTGTGCTGATCCCCTTTATGCCATCCATTCCCATGCTGATGGTCACGGTCATCTTCTTTGTGTTCGTGATGAGCCTGTGGCGCTCGCCGGTGGTGGCCCTTATGCCGGACCTCACCCCGCCGGAGCTTCGCAGCCAGGGCAACGCCATCATCAACCTGATGGGCGGCTTGGGCGGCGCGCTGGGCATGGGCGCGGGCACCGTTGTCACGATGATTTACCTGGCGGTAAACGGCATGAGCCGCGACGACCCGAATTACGATGAATTCGCGACATTCCCGGCGGTGTTCGCCGTGGGTGCGGCCGTGATGGTCATCGGCATGCTGGTGCTTCGTTTCTTCGTCCAGGAAAAAGACAGCCGCCTGCTCAGCGCAGGCGTGCTCAACGCCCGCAGCGCGGCGGAACGCAAGCTTGCTGAAAAAGAGGCCAAGCGCCAGGACAAACTTGCGCGAAAGAATATGGTGCTGACCCGCGCGGAACGCGTCAGCCTGATTGCCATGCTGGGCGGCCTGTTTTTCCTGTTTGTCGGCAGCAATGCCATCCAGACCTTCTTCGCATTGTTCGCCGCCGAAATCCTGCACCGCGACACCGCGCAGGCGACCTTCCTGCTGCTGATCTTTGTGTTGTGTTCCATGGCTTCGGCCGTGCCCGCTGGCTGGCTGGGCCGTAAAATCGGCCGAAAGAAGACTATCCTGATAGGCCTGGGCATTTTTTTGGGTGCGTTTGTGGCCTTCTTTGTCACTTTTATGCTTCTCAACAACACGACGGGCATGAGCGTTAACGAGTACGTCGCCCTCAACGCGACAGACCCGGGCAATTCCGCTGTGCAGCAGGTTGCCGGCGTGCTCGACATGCTTATCATGCCGGTGCTCGTGTTTGCGGGCATTGGCAGCATGATGGTCACGGTCAATACGCTGCCCCTGGTGCTGGATATCGGCGGCATCGACAAAGTCGGCACCTTTACGGGTTATTATTATACGGCGACTTTTTCCGCGCAGATCGCGTCGCCCATCGCCTACGGTTTTTACAGGATGTTCAGCGGCACCTACCTTTCGCTGTTCTATTATGTGCCGGTGGCCTTCGCGATCTCCTTCCTGCTGATCCTGTTTGTCAGGCACGGGGAGGCCTTGCCGCAGGAAGTGGCGGATGAGGCGGAAGCCGCCGCCGAGGCGTTAAAGCAATAGAGCCATAGAAAAACAGGCCTTGCATGCAGTCCAAGGCCTGTTTTTTGTTGCCTGCCTAATTGCTCATCGCCAATTGGTGCATTTCTTTTACTTTGGCCTGCAACGCACGGTGCTCTTCTTCCGTGATCGCGTATTTACCCGAAGAAAAATTGCGGCGCAGCATTTGCCAGGTGATGAGGTCCTGCGCGGCAGCGGCCTGTTTTTCGCCCAAGTTATCGATGACCGTGCGCGCGGCGGCGTTCCACATGCTCAGCAGCACGGAAAGCCCCAGCGGCGCCAGCAGCGATTTTACCGTGCGCTGCGCGAAGTTCAGCTGCGGGAAGCGCAGGTCCAGGGCAGGGGGCTGCGCTGTGAAGTCCGCGAAGGCGCCGTCTTTTGCGTCGCCTGGAAAATGCGCCGACAGCAGCAGCGTATAGTCCCGGTGGCTGGGCGGCTGCCCGCTGCCCGCCGCGAAGGTGGCATAGCGCAGCCATTGCGGCGGCAGGGCATTGGCAAGCAAGTCGGCGAGCAGGGCTTCGGCCATGGCTTGCCGGCTTTCGCGGATTTGGCAGCGCATGACGCCGCCCGGCTGCAGGCAGCACAGGAGGGCTGCGTCGCGCAGGGCTTCGAGGAACACGCCGTCGCCAGCCCACTGCGCAAAGGCCCCGCGTTCCGGCAGGATGGACCCTGGCCGCAGTTCTGCGCCCCGGCCGATGTAGGGGCTCAGGTCCGCCGCTTGCAGGCTGTGCACCCAGCCGCCCTGCGGCATGGCCCGCATGCGCGCGTACACCATGCAGTCCATCACCGGGAAGCATGATACCCCCCATGCCGCATTGATCCCTGTTTTGCTGAAATCGTCTCGCAGGGTTTTTAGTTCCAGCGCAAGCAGCTGCGCCGCTTCAAAATCCTCGCCCAACAGGGCTGCTAACACCCGCAGCTGCGGGTCGGCCGGCTCCCGCCATATGACGGCTTCCGAAAACGAGACTGCCAATATTGATTCTTCCCTTCATAAATTTCAGGGCAACGCGTGCCCTAATTATCTCCTATCACCAATGTACCCTTTTGCGTTAAAGCATAACCGTTTTTACCGCGCTGCGTGCGGGCCGGGGCAATGCCCAATATGGCGTGGCCGGTCACATGCTCCAGCGCAACAGCCTTGCCGTCGGCGTCTACGAGGTCGAATACATGCCCGGCGCATGCGCCCCGCAGCACCGATTGCATCACGAAGCTCGGCGGCGCGAAGTACTCGACATTGAGGTACAGGCTGCCGCTGTCCTCCTCCAGGGAATAGGCCTGCCCGCGCGGGTTGGGCGCGAACAGGGGGGGCGATGCCTCGCCGCCGGCTTGCGATAAAGCTTCGCGGTTGCGCAGGCCTACCGTTATAAAACTGAAGTCCAGCGTTGCATGGGGTGCTTTCCCCAGGAAATACGCGTTCATCATGGCTTCCTCGCCGCGGGGCAGCTGCTGCCCGCCTTCGTCGCCATGGCGCTGCATGGTGATCTGCCGCTGCAGCGCGCCGGCTTTGCCCCCGGGCATGATTTTTACCCCTGCGAGCACGGGCTCCTTTTCCTCCGGCGGAGGCAGCGACAGCAGCGCCTCTTCCATTTTTGGCAGCGGTTCGGCTTCGCCGCCATCGCCGACAAGCACCTGCGCAGGCTTTTTCAGTTTCAGGTTGACCTTTGGCAGCTTGATCTTTTTCGCCTGCTTCCCAATCGGGGCCAACAGCGGCCCTGCGCGCCTGCGCGCCTGCCTGAGCATTCGCAGCAGGCTGCGTTTATGCCAGTACGCGAGCGCCGCGAAGGTCAGCAGCGCGAACGCGATCAATAATATACCGACGATAATCCACGGCGAAGTGCGCGATTCAAGCGGCCCATAATTTACTTCGGCGGGTTCTGTTTCTTCTGCGGCTTCGATTGCTTCGGGGAGCGCTTCGATACGCAGCGCCGCGCCCTGGGCCTGCGCAAATTGCGTCAGCGCCGGTTCGGTTAAGGCAAAGGGCAGCACGGCGGAAGCCGCGAGGTCGCCGTCGAGCATGAACGCGACCGCGCTGCCGCCTTCCCGCGTTTCGCTTGCAATTTCCAGCGTATCTGCTTCGCCGCTGCCCAGCACCATAGCTGCATAAAAATATGTGTCTTTTGCGATTACGGCCCG
>Ga0123353_10003612_pt1 | contig 19599 bp, 19 predicted proteins | sample TergutLab28metaG_3_FD_92763 | JGI IMG/M metagenome (GOLD analysis project Ga0123353, IMG submission 92763) | Labiotermes labralis P3 segment gut microbial communities from Petit-Saut dam, French Guiana - Lab288 P3 | ecosystem: Host-associated > Arthropoda: Insects > Digestive system > Gut ... | reverse complement strand
GCCCGAAATTTCAGAGCTGCGGGTGCAGAGGAGAAGCGGGGAGATCAATTCCGCGGCGCACAAGATATTGAAGCTGTCGCTGCTGTACGGCGTGTTTGCCGGGGGGATGTTCTTCGCCTTTGCCAACCCGCTGTCACAGAGGATCTACGGCAATACCGACGCCGCGCGTTACTTGCAGATACTGGCCCCGCTGGTGCCCATCATGTACATGGACATGAGCGTGGACGGCATGCTCAAGGGCCTGGACGAGCAGAAGGCCTCGATGATGTACAACATCATCGATTCGGGCCTGTGCGTGGCGCTGGTGTACATCCTGCTGCCGAAAATGGCCATCAAGGGCTACATCATCGTGCTGTTTATCAGCGAGATATACAACTTTTTCTTCAGCATCCGCCGCCTGATGAAGGTGACCGGGGCCCCCCGCCTGACCCCCCGCGCGGTGCTGGAGCCCCTGCTGTGCGTGGCCTGCGCGGCGCTGATCCCGCTGGGGATTTTTGCCGCGGCGAGCCCGGGGGCGCCGGGGCGCTCCACCGCGGCGCTGGGGCTGGCCATCGCCGGGGCGGGGGTGTTCTATTTCATCGCGCTGTATCTGATCGGGTCGATCGGGGTGGAGGACTTGATGCGGGTGAGGCGGGCGGTGTGAAAAAATCAGAGGTCCGGAATTTCTCAGAACCACATCCAGATGAAGCCGAAGCACAGGAAGAACAGGATCCAGTTGACGAAGGTTGCCTCGTATTTAGTGGAGAAGATATATTTTTTCGGCGTGGGTTGAGGCGGGCTGGGCGGCGTAGGGGCGCTGGTATCCGGGGCCATAAGGGCGTATACGCTGAAATGGTCGGTCTGGAACTGCATATACCAGGCGCCATTGATTTGCACAGGCGTTGCGGATAGCTGCTCCGGCGTTGCGGAGTTCGGCGGGCAATAGTATACCGCCAGGCCCGGGTTGGGCACGCCATTGGCGATCTGGCTTGACGGAATAGGCACGTATACGGTGACATAGCCGGTGGGCTGCGTGCCCGCGGGCAGCAGCGTGATGTTCCAGCCCTGCACGGGGACAAAGTTCCGGATCTGCACATTGATCGCCGTGGCCGTTACGCTCAGGCCGGTCACGCCCTGCGGCAGTGTGCCAACGGGCGCATAGAGGGAAACGCCGGTAGCAGAATCGGTGAAGGTTTTCGGCTGCTGCGGCAGCTTGCCGACCGGCCTGGTTTCGCTGGCGTTGCAGCCGTTACGCCCGCACACGTGGGTTTCCACGCCTTCCTCGTCCTCCGTGGCGGGGGTGGTGACTACCCATGCGCCCCAGTCATGGCCGAGGGCGTTGACATAATCACCGACATAGCTGTCGCCGTCTTTGGCGCAGGTGTAGGTGGTGAAGCCCTGCGCGGTGCAGGTGGGCGGCGTGGTTACGCCCACGAAATTATGCGCGTGGTCCAGCTTGCCGACCGGCCTGGTTTCGCTGGCGCCGCAGCCGTTACGCCCGCACACGCGGGTTTCTACGCCTTCGGCATCCTCGGTGGCGGGGGCGGTGACTACCCATGCGCCCCAGTCATGGCCGAGGGCGTTGACATAATCGTCAACATAGCTGTCTTCGCATGCGCAGGTGTAGGTGGTGAAGCCCTGCGCGGCGCAGGTGGGCGGCGTGGTTACGGCAGTGTGGCTGTGTACGTGGGGCGGCAGTTCCTCCCACACGGCGTAGAGCGTTATGTCGGTGCTGATATTTGATAATGTCGCTCCCGGCTGGTATTGCGGCACAGAGGATGCGCTGCTGTCGGCCCAGCCTTTGAAGGTATAACCCTCCCAGGTGGGCTGCTGCGTAGTAAGCGTCAAGCTTGCTACGTTAGTGATAGCGCTCGCATCCAGAAGTGCGATCTGTGCCGCGGGCGTGCCGGCGCCGCCGTTGGCGTCATAGGTGACGTTGTAACCCCACAAAGCATAAAGCGTTATATCTGCGTTGTCGCTGTAAACATCCCCGAGCCGGTATTGCACTTCGGTAGCCGTGGGGCTGTCGGCCCATCCAAGGAACCAGCGGATGGCTTCGACAGATATTTTATCTATACCCAAGGGCAGGTCTACATCGCGGGTTTTAGCATGCTTTGACTGCGTTGCAGTGTTACCATAATAAGCGTAAGGGGGGGTGATAGAAAGACCGTCAGGATAACCAACAAGGAGGGAGAAGAAACCGTTGGGCGGGTTGACATCGAGAGTGACAATATAATTTCCCCATATGGCGTAAAGCGTCACATCGTCATGGACGCCAAATTTTGAGCCTGGCATGAGTCCCCAAGTGCTCGTGGGATCGGGGAACCAACCGTTGAAAATGTAGCCGTCACGGGTGGCGCTGGGGAGGCCCACAACATCTGTCATAAATGGAGAAGTATCAATTACTTTGGGTTCGTTTTCACCATCGTTGAAGTCTAATGTGATACGATATGTGCCCATCCTCCACACGGCGTAGAGCGTTATGTCGGCATTGTCACTGTAAATATCCCCTGACTTATATTGTGGTACAGTGGCTGTTTGGGTGGTTGCCCAGCCGAGGAAAACCTTGGCTTTCGGATAGAATCCATCTAAATAACTATAAGAGTCGGGGCTTACCCTGGCGAGGGTCAGGTCCACATCGTAGATTTTGGTTTGCGCCGACGGCGTGGTGATGGTGGTGATGGTGACGTCGTTGAGATCGTAGGTAACGGTGTAGGTATCCGCGGCGCTTGCGGTCATCGCGCCCAGGGGCGCAAGCGCCCCCAGCAGCAGCATGGCCGACAGAAGAATAGCGAGAAAGCGTTTGCTTTTCATGTTAAAGCCCTCCTTATATTATGTTGTGAATCTAGAATTGGCTGCAGGTGAATACCATCGCGCCGTTGATGGGCGTGGCATCATGCATCTGGCTGTAGGCGCCGCCCACGCTGTGGTGCACCGTCAGGCCGGCGGGGTCGCCGGCGAAGCTTGCCGGGATCTGCAGGCGCACGGTCACATTGCTTGTGGGCTGCGCCGGGGCCCCGTTGCTCTTCAGGCTGATCATCCAGCCCGCAACGTCATTGGCGCCGTCCATGATGACGGTATCCCACATGTTTGGCGTCACTTCCAGGGTTACGTCCGCCGGAAGCACCCCTTCAACGAATTCGATCGTCACGCCGTTGCTGCTTTTCGTGATGATACGTTTGGTGGCCTGCGTGGTGGTTGTTGTTGTGGTGGTCGTGGTAGTTTTTGTCGCGGTGGCCGTTGTTGTCGTTGTGCTCGTATTTCGCGTAGTGGTTGTTGCCGTTGTGGATACAAACCTGGTGGTGGTGACTGTTTGGGTGGCTGCCGGGGTCCGCGCGGTCTGCGCCGCCGTGGTGTCCGCGGCCGTTGGGCGGGTTGCAGGCGCGTATGCGGCCAAAGGCTGGTCTGACGTATCAGTATAAGGGCCGCTCTGGCTTTCGGTGGGGGTGGGCATGTATGGAAATGAAAACGATATGGCGGAGGGTTTTTCTGTTGCCGCTGTTGCCGCAACGGCATTTGCGGATAGCTCCGTGGAAGGCTGCGGCTTCGGCGCGGGCCTGGTTGCCGCGACCGTTCCGCCCACGGCGATCACCGCCGCCGCGACGCCCGCCACGATCTTTGCCGCCACAGTGCCGCCCGCGGCGGCGGCGCCCGTTGCGTTCACGGCAGTGGAGCTGCTTGCGCCGGCTTTGCTCGCGTCAGCTCTGCTGACGTCAATCACAGGCGGGAGCTTCGCGCTGCTTTCGACTGCCACAGTATGCAGCAGCCAGATGAGCAGCGGGATGGGGGCCGCGCCATAGAGCTTTGCCCTGCCGGACTTTTCGAGCTGTTCCACCGCCCTGCTGATTTTTTTGCGGGCCAGGGCAAGGCGGTTTTTTACCGTGGTGGCCTGTAGCTCCAGGCTTTTCGCGATGGCTGCCACAGGCATGTCGTCATAGTAGTACAGCAGCACGCAAAGCCGCTGGTCTTCGGGCAGGCCGTCTACGATGTCCATGATGAGCCGCCTGGTTTCGGCGGTATCCATGGCCGCGTCGGGAATATACTCGGTATTTTCCTCGGGCTGCAGCGCAAGGGGGTCGTCGTCCCCATCCAGCGGCTCGAACAACAGCGGACGGCGCTTTTTAACGAAATTTTTCGCGGTGTTGCCCACGATCTGACGCAGCCACGCGCCGGCAACCGCGGGGTTTTCCAGCTCGCCTATCTTCTGCCATGCCTTCAGATAGCTATCCTGGAGGATATCAAGGGCATCCTGCTCGTTGTGCGTGATAGAATACGCGACGAAATAGGCGCGGTCCCGCGTGAGCACATACAGCTGGTTGAAGGCGTCCCCGTCCCCCCCGGCCGCCTGCCTGGCAAGAGCCACTATCCCGCTTTCATTTATCGCTTCCATTTTTGCCCCCATTTTCGCACCTGCCCTTGTCTTTCTGTTTCAACCAGGCGGCAACCGGCCGCTGTTTCCCCTGCTGCGGGAATGGCCGCGACTGTACGCTTACCGCAAGGGCCGCCCGGATCAGTTGATCAAGCATCTGTATCACCATCCCTTTGCTTCTATAGACAAAAAACGGAGTGGGATGGTCTATGGTTGGATAATTTTTTTTGGTTTGCTGAAGGTTTTCCCAGCATGATCCGAATCATCCAATTTTTCATTATAGGGAACGGAAGTCTCCTTTTGGTGGAATGGTTCTTGACTATAGTGGAGCCAAGCGCTATAATAATGGAAAACGATGCACGCCCCACCAATGGAATAAAGGAGACAGCCTAATGGAATTTGGCGATAAGGTGAAGAAATTACGCGCGGACAGAGGGCTAAACCAAACGGCCCTTGCGGAACGCTTAGGGGTGCGCAAGTCCATCATATCGGCCTATGAGAGCCAAATGCGCATGCCATCGCTGGAAATGCTCGTAAAAGTCGCGCTGGAATTTTCGGTTTCCGTTGACTGGCTGCTGGGGTTGGAGCGTACGAAAAGCATGGATGTGGCAGGGGTGACGGATGGGCAGGTGGCAATGCTTGCGGGGCTGGCGGAGGAATTCAGGGCGCTGAACAGGAAGCAAAATTAAAAAATTAAAAACTTCATGAACTTTCCACCTTCCTCTTGCATTCCTGCAAAAAATATTGTACAATATAATCTCAGGTGATAATAACGCATCGCTGCGGATGCGTACAGGGGGATTTTGGCGGATGGCACTGAAGCTTTTGACGGACTACACGGGCGGGCAGCTGCCCGCGGGCGCCGAGGCGGACAAGCTTTCGGCGCTGGCAAAGCAAGCGCACATGGACCTGGAAAACGGCACGGGCCAGGGCGCGGGCATGCGCGGCTGGCTGCGGTTCCCCGCGCAGTACCCGGAAACGGAGGAATACGGGCGCATCAAGCAGGCGGCGGGGGAGATCCGGGCACACGCCGAGGTGCTGCTGGTGATCGGCATCGGCGGGTCGTATCTGGGGGCGCGGGCCGTGATCGAGGCGGTGACCTCGCGGTACTACAACGAGATACGCAGGGGCACGCCTGCGATCTACTTCACGGGCAACACTCTGAGCGAATCTGATTTCGCGGACCTGGACAGGCTCATCGAAGGAAAAGATTTCTACATCAACGTGATTTCCAAATCCGGCAAAACCCTGGAGTGCGCCGTGGCCTTCCGGTATTTCAAGGCAAAGCTGGCCGCGAAGTGGAAGGGCGACGCGGGGCAGGTCAACAGGCGTATCTACGTCACCACCGACGCGCACAAGGGCGCCCTGCTGGGGGAGGCCCGGGAAAACGGCTGGCCCACCTTCGTGGTGCCCACGGACATGGGCGGGCGGTACTCCGTGCTTTCGGCGGTGGGCCTGCTGCCCATCGCCTGCGCGGGCATCGACGTGGACGAGCTCATGGCGGGCGCGGCCGCGGCCCAGGCGGCCTACGAAAAGCCGGGCGGCACATTGGGCGAAAACGCCTGCGACGACTACGCCGTGCTACGCTATTACTACCACAAGCACAGGCGCAAGGCCGTAGAGCTGTTCGCCGGCTACGAGCCGAGCATGGTGATGTTCGGCGAGTGGTACAAGCAGCTGTTCGGCGAAAGCGAGGGCAAGCGCGGGCGGGGGCTGTTCCCCGGGGCCGTGACCTTCACCACCGACCTGCACTCCCTGGGCCAGTATATCCAGAAGGGCAGGCGCATACTGTTTGAAACGGTGCTGTCTTTCGAGCAGCCCGCCAACGGCATCGCCCTGGGGGAGGAGCCCGGCGACGGCGACGGCTTGAACTACCTGGCGGGCAAAACCCTGTTCGAGGTCAACCGCACGGCCTTCAAGGCCACGGCACTGGCCCACGCCAAGGGCAAGTGCCCGAGCCTGGTGCTCAGCCTGCCCCGCCGCGACGCGTACTGCATCGGCTGGCTGATCTACTTCTTCGAGAAGGCCTGCGCGATTTCGGGCTATATGATCGGCGTGAACCCCTTCGACCAGGACGGCGTGGAGAAGTACAAGAAATACATGTTCGCCCTGCTGGGCAAAAAGGGCACGGAGCACACCAGGACCCGGGCGCACCTGCGGAGGGTGTACGGGCTGGATATATGATTCGGGCGGCGCGCCAGCCGCCCCTACACCATAATTATAAAAGGAGCGTGGTTCCCATGGTTACGATCATCACCGGCGTCAAGGGCTCGGGCAAGACCAAGCTGCTCGTCGAGCGGGTCAACGCGGCGGCGGCGAATTCCGACGGCAGCGTGATCTGCATCGAGCAGAAACGCAAGCTCATCTACGAAATCACCTCGCGCGCGCGGCTGATTGCGGCGGACGACTACGGCATCCAGGGCTACGACGCGTTTTACGGCTTCGTCAGCGGCATCTGCGCCCAGGACCACGACATCACGGACCTGTTCGTGGACGCCACGCTGCGCATCGGCGGGCGGGATTACAGGGCCCTGGCGGCGTTTCTGCGCAAATTGGCCGGCCTGGAAAAAAATATCACCCTCACCATTTCGGCGGATAAATCCGAGCTGCCCGGGGAAATCTTCGAGTTTTGCGACGAGGTGCAGTTCTAGATAAAATTTTTATTGACATTTCCCGCGAATGCGAGTATAATACTTTTTGTTTGTTTGGTTTGCTGGCCAGGGAGGCGCTATGTTTCTCGAGCTTGAGGCTGTCTTCAATACCCCGGGGCTATCTGTGCCCTTCGATTTTACCCTAGAGGGCTTCGACGGCATGCTGCCCTTCGCGGCCCTGCCGCATGTTTCCGGCCAGGTGAAGAACCGCACGGGCGTGGTCACCCTGGAGGGCAGTGCGCGGGTGCGGCTCAACGCCGCGTGCGACCGCTGCGCCGCGCCCTTCGAGTACCGGGCCGACGCCCCCTTGGAGCACACGCTTGTGCTCAGCCTGAACCGCGAGGACAGCGACGGGCTCATCCTGCTGGAGGGGACCCGCTTTTCGCCGGACAGCCTGGTGTGGGAGGACATCGTGCTTTCCATGCCGCCGAAGCTGCTGTGCAAGCCGGATTGCGCGGGCCTGTGCCAGCGCTGCGGCAGGAACCTCAACGAGGGCCCCTGCGCATGCGGGCCAGAAGGCGATCCCCGATGGGAAGCGCTGCGAAATCTGCTTTGATTTTTTGTGTGCGGGTGGCCCGCAGGCCACCTCTACAGTATATCTTTGACCTAGCAAGGAGTGAAACCATGGCAGTCCCGAAGAGGAGAGTTTCCCACGCCCGGCGCGACAAGCGCCGCTCCAGCGTGTGGAAGCTGAAGGCGCCCGTGCTGGACAGATGCGGCTGCGGCGCGCTGAAGCTTTCGCACCGCGTTTGCCCCGAGTGCGGCATGTACAAGGGCAGGCAGGTTGTGACGAAAGAAGAGGCGTGAACCACGCCAGAAAACAGCAGGGACGCGTTGTCCCTGCTATTTTCATAATGTTGTGCCTTTTTAGTGCGGGCGCAGGAATGCCGCCCCTACAGGTTCAGATACCCGGCAATTTTCCCGAGCATGCCACGCCAATCCTCCAGATCTGGTTCCCGGCCGCCGTTAAGGACCGATTCCCAGCCGCTGTCACTTTCGATTTTGCGGCACAGCAGCCACAGGGCCTTCAAGATCGCCATGCGGGTGTGGGCGGGGCGCTCGCCCTCCGGGAGGAATTGGGTGAGCAGGAACTCGCGGCTCTCCCAGAAATGCGGCAGGGTGCGGGCGAGAGAAAGGGCCTGCCCGTGCCGGCCGTCTGTGGCGTAGAGCAGGCACAGCGAGGCCCGCATGGTGGCGCGGCGCTTCTCGTTGGTATCGTTGGCGAGGGCCTGCTCGAACAGGGCTATGGCCTCCTTCGTGTCCTTGCCCGCCAGCATAAGCGTGGTGGCCAGGGCAAGACGCACGGCGCTGTCGTTGGGATACTTTTTCCCGGCCTCGCGTGCGCGCCGCTCCGCCTCACCGTATTCCCCGGATTGCCACAGCTTGTTGATGTTCGCGTGAAAATTCCAGCCGTCCAGGTCGCCCATGCCCATCAGTTCGTCCAGGGTCACGCCGAAGTAGCGCGCCAGGCCCGGCAGCGCCGTGATGTCCGGGTAGCCCTCGCCGCGCTCCCATTTGCTCACCGACTGGGGCGCGATGTGCAGGGCCTGCGCCAGTTCCTCCTGGGTGAGCCCCGCCGCCCCCCGCAGCCGCCGGATGTTCTTGCCGATGGAAAGTTCCATGAAAGCACCTCCTTATATGAATATTATAGCACCCCGGGCGCAAAAATCAATCACCGCTGGATGGAGGGGAACTCACCTTGGAGCGTGAAGCGTTGCCTGCCGAGATCATTCACGTCACCCCCGGCTCCCCCGCCGCGAAAAGCAGAATCGCCGCGGGCGATGTGCTGCTGTCCGTCAACGGGCACGGGATTCAGGACGTCCTCGATTACAGGTTCTATGCCGCCGAGCGCAAGCTGAAGCTCCGGCTCCAGCGCGGCAAAAAAGACTTTGCGGTGAAAATCCACAAGGATGAATACGGCGACCTTGGCCTGGAGTTCGCCGATGGCCTGATGGACAGCCAGCGGCATTGCCGGAATCAATGCGTGTTCTGCTTCATAGACCAGCTGCCCCGGGACTTAAGGGAAAGCCTGTATTTCAAGGACGACGACGCGCGGTTGGGCTTCCTGTTCGGCAACTACATCACCCTGACGAACCTGACGGACCGCGAGGCGCGGCGCATCATCGATATGCGGCTGAGCCCCGTGAATGTCTCCGCGCACACGATGGACCCCACGCTGCGCTGCCGCATGATGGGCAATCCCCGGGCAGGCGGAAGCCTTGCGTATCTTGACCTGTTCGCGCGGGCGGGCATCGAGTTGAACATTCAGCTGGTGCTGTGCCCCGGGTGGAACGACGGCGAGGCGCTGCGCTTTACCCTGGGGGAGCTGCTGAAGCTGCCCACTGCGCGTTCCATTGCCGCCGTGCCGGTGGGGCTGACGAAATATCGGGAGGGTCTGACGGAATTGCGGCCCTTTACGAGGGCGGAGGCGCAAGGCGTCATTGATATTTTCGAGGAATTTCGCAGTGATAGCGTGGAAATATGCTGCGCCGACGAATTCTTCCTCCTGGCCGAGCGGGACATGCCCGGCGTGGAGTACTACGGCGATTTCCGGCAGATCGAAAACGGCGTGGGGCTGTGGGCGTCGTTCCGGCAGGAGGCGATGGAGGCGATAGCCAACTGTCACTTGTCAACGGTCAACGGTCAACTGAGCATAGCCACCGGCTATGCCGCCGCGCCCCTCCTGCGATTTTTAGTTGACGAAACGCAAAAAATATGGCATAATACTCATATAAATGTTCGGCCCGTCGAAAACCGGTTTTTCGGGGAGAATATCACCGTGGCGGGGCTGCTCACCGGGCGGGATGTCGTGGACCAGCTGCGGGGCGGCGATTTGGGCGAAAGGCTGCTGCTGCCCGCCGCGATGTTCAACCGGGACGGCCTGACGCTGGACGGCATGACCATCGGGGAAATCTCACGGGCGCTTGGCGTGCCGGTGCGGGCCGTGAAAAACGACGGAGAAGAATTCTTGAAGGCAATTCTATGCGAATCTCAGATCAGCATTATGGAGTGACAGTATGAAACCCATCGTAGCCATCGTCGGCCGGCCCAACGTGGGCAAATCGACCCTGTTCAATAAGCTCACGGGCACGCGGCGCGCTATCGTGGACGGCACGCCGGGCGTGACCCGCGACCGGCTCTACGGCGACTGCGACTGGCTGGACCGCAGCTTCCTGCTGGTGGATACCGGCGGCATCGAGCCCAACAGCGAAGACGTGATCCTATCGCAGATGCGCCGCCAGGCCCAGGTCGCCATCGACAGCGCGGACGCGATCATCCTGGTTGTCGATTTACGCAGCGGCGTGACCGCCAACGACGAGGAGGTCGCCCAGATGCTGCGCAGGAGCGGCAAGCCCGTGGTGCTGTGCGTCAACAAGTGCGACCGCCCGGGCAGCACACCGCCGGAGTTCTACGAGTTCTACAACCTGGGGCTGGGGGACCCGGTGGAGGTATCCAGCGTGCACGGGCACGGCACGGGGGATCTGCTGGATGAGGTGTGCAGGCACCTGCCCGCCCCTGAAGAAGAGGAGGGGGACAGCGACGTCGTCCGGGTGGCGATCATCGGCAAGCCCAACGCGGGCAAGAGCTCCCTTGTCAACAAAATGGCCGGGGAGGAGCGGATGATCGTTTCCGAGATCGCCGGCACCACGCGCGACGCCACGGATACCCTCATCGAGAACGAAAAGGGCAGGTTTTTGCTCATCGACACCGCGGGCCTGCGCCGCCAGAGCCGTGTGGACGAGCGCATCGAGAAGTACGCCGTGCTGCGGGCGAAAATGGCCATCGAACGCGCGAATGTCTGCGTGATCATGCTCGACGCTATCGAGGGCTTCACCGAGCAGGACTCGAAGGTGGCGGGCCTGGCCCACGAGGCGGGCAAGGGCTGCGTCATTGCGGTGAACAAATGGGACGCCGTGGAAAAGGACGGCAAAACCATGGACCGGCAGCGCAAGCAGCTCATGAACGACTTTGCCTTCATGAGCTACGCGCCGATTATATTCATCTCGGCCAAAACCGGCCAGCGCATCGACCGGCTGTATGACCTGATCAAATTTGTGGACGAGCAGAACGCCATGCGCATCACCACGGGCAAGCTCAACGACATTTTAGCCGACGCCACCGCCCGCGTGCAGCCCCCCACCGACAAGGGCCGCCGCTTAAAAATTTACTACATCACGCAGGCCAGCACCCGGCCGCCCACGTTCGTGTGCTTTGTCAACCGGGCGGAGCTGTTCCATTACAGCTATCAGCGGTACATTGAGAACCAGATACGCGGGGTGTTTGGGCTGGAGGGCACGCCGGTAAGGATGATTGTGAGAGAGCGGGAGAGGGAGGACATCTAGGGTATCTGTCCAACTCGTAACGCCTTTTCATTCCTGTTTTTCAACTCGTGAACGACAACTAAATTGCTATTAATCCAGGATAGTTCTTTCTTACACGCTTTTGCGGCACTTTTGTATATGGCTTTTGCTTCCAGGAAATATTCAATCGCTTCATCATACTGCACCAATTCCCTATGCATCAATCCCGCTTTGTACAATGCCGCTGCGCAGCTAAGACTATCATGCTCATACTCATCTGCGGCTTGCTTATAGCATTCAGATGCCCTTTGGAAGTTATTCTGTTCCGAGTACACTTCACCAAGGCGATATTGAAAACTTGAGATTTTTGGCTGAGGACGCCTTTTCTGAAAATTCTGAAATTTCTCTTCTTGTAGTGCCTTTTTGCTTGGTTTATGTTTGTTAATGGCAGCAACAATAATAGTGCTCACTGCACCAATCAACGCGACGATAATCGTCTTAGCAGCCGGTATCACCGCGTTGCTGTTAGTATAGAACCAAGCTTTCATGCATCCTCCCCCCTTCCTCTTTCTCCCATTATACGACACCGCTTTACGCAAGTCAAGCAAAATCACGGGTTTTGTTCTCGGCGTGGCAAAGCCGCGCACTACAGGGATTCGGCCCGAGGCCGGGGATTTGGCCAAACTTGTGTGAGCCTCCCAAAGGGGCCTTTGGCCCCATCCCTGTAGGGCGAGCCTTTGGCCCGCCGGAGATAGAATAAACTTAAAGGACACCGCCATGACCATCCTCGGCATCGACCCCGGCTACGCCATCGTCGGCGCGGGCGCGGTGGATTACAACGCCAACCAGTTTAAGCTGCTCGAGGCCCGCGCCATCACCACCGAGCCCGGCACGCCCTTCGACCAGCGCCTGTGGGAGATTCACGCGGGCGTGGCGGGGTTCATTGCGGCGCACAGGCCCGCCGCCATGGCCATCGAAAAGCTCTTCTTCAACACCAACACCACCACGGCCATCGACGTGGCGCAGGCCCGGGGGGTGATCCTCCTGGCGGCGGCGCAGGCGGGCGTGCCGGTGTTCGAGTATACCCCGCTGCAAGTCAAGCAGAGCGTGGTGGGCTACGGCCGCGCGGAAAAACGCCAGGTGCAGGACATGGTCAAGCTGCTGCTGCGCCTGAATGCCTGCCCGAAGCCCGACGACGTGGCCGACGCCCTGGCGATCGCGATATGCCACGCCCACAGCAACAACTCGCTATTACGCATGATATAGCCGTGGGCGCCGCGCATATTGGCGGGCTCACTGATGCGCTTCATGAAATAATTGATGTGGAGGGACCCCCGATGATCAAATCGTTTGCAGACATCAAAAAGACCGACCTGCGCGGCATGGTGCGCCGCCTGGACAGCCTCGGGCGCATCCTGGTGCCCAAGGAGTACCGCAGGGAGCTGGGGCTGGAAAAGGACAGCGCGATTGAGCTGATCCACCTGGTTGACGGCCTGCTGATCCGGCCTTGGAGCGATGGCGCGGGCGCCCCGGTGCGCCGCATCGACGCCCTGGGGCGCGTCATCATCCCCATCGGGATCCGGCGCGCGCTGGGCATCGATTTTCACGACGAGCTAGAGATGTTCCTGCTGCGGGACGGCATGTTCATCCGCAAGAAAGCCGCGTGACATGAAGCTTGCGGTTATATTGGATATGCCACGGCAACACGGTGCTGCACTGCCTGTGCGAAAAAGATACGCAGCCCGCGCCCATCACCGGGCGGCTGGCACGCCGCCCCGACACGTGAGGTAATAATCATGTTTTATTCGCTCACCGGCACCATTGTGCACATTGACGAATCCATGCTTGCCCTGGAATGCGGCGGTGTTGCCTTCGCTTTGAGCTCGACGTCAAACACCCTGCGCGAGCTGCGTACGGGCGAAAGGGCTACACTATTCACTTTCCTGAGCGTGCGCGAGGACGCCCTGGAGCTGTTCGGCTTCGGCACAAAAGCGGAGCTGGCGTGCTTCCGGCAGCTGATCGGGGTCACGGGCGTGGGGCCCAAGGCGGCCCTGGCGGTGCTTTCGGCGTTTTCACCGGAGCAGCTCGGGTATTTTGTCGCCGCGGGGGACATCAAATCCATCACCCGGGCGCAGGGCGTGGGCAAAAAGCTGGCCGAGCGCATCGCGCTGGAGCTCAAGGACAAGCTGCAAGCCTATGGCGGCAACGCGGGCATGCGGGGCGGCGGCGCGGACTTCGGCGGGATTGCCCTGCCCGACAACGAGGCCCTGGCGGCCCTGCTGGCCCTGGGCTACCAGCAGGCTGAGGCCATGCTTGCCTTGAAGGGCCTGGACGAAGCGCTTTCCACGCAGGAGAAAATACGGCTGGCGCTGAAGAATCTGGCGGGGTAGCAATATGCGCGCAGCGACAGGGGGGTTCCAATAAAGACGGCGTGCCAGCCGCCCGTGCCCAAAAGCATACAAAGGAGCAAAAATGGATTACGACGACAGCCGCCCCCTCACCCCCGAGCTGACCCAGGCCGATGCCGACATCGAGCTCAGCCTGCGGCCGAAGTATCTGCGGGATTACATCGGGCAGGAAAAGGCCAAGGAGAACCTGGCGGTCTTCATCACGGCGGCGCGGCAGCGGGGCGAGGCCCTGGACCACGTGCTGCTCTATGGCCCGCCGGGCCTGGGGAAAACCACGCTGGCGGGCATCGTCGCCAACGAGTTGGGGGTCAATTTCCGCGTGACCTCGGGCCCCGCCATCGAGAAGCCCGGGGATCTGGCCGCCCTGCTGACCAACCTGAACGAGGGCGACGTGCTCTTCATCGATGAGATCCATAGGCTTTCCCGGGCGGTGGAGGAGGTGCTCTACCCGGCCATGGAGGACTTCGTGCTGGACATCATCATCGGCAAGGGGCCCTCGGCGCGCTCCATCCGGCTGGATTTGCCGCGCTTCACCCTGGTGGGGGCCACCACGCGGGCCGGGCAGCTGAGCGCCCCCCTGCGCGACCGCTTCGGCGTAATCTTCCGTCTGGAGCTCTATACCCCGGAGCAGCTGGGGAAGATCGTCACGCGCAGCGCGGGCATCCTGGGCATCGCGGTGGAGCCCGACGGGGCCCTGGAGCTGGCGTCGCGCTCCCGGGGGACCCCGCGCATCGCCAACCGGCTGCTGAAACGCGCCCGGGATTTCGCGCAGGTGGCCGGCGACAGCGCGATCACCCTTTTACGCGCGCAGACAGCCCTGCAGAGCATGGACATCGACGAGCTGGGGCTGGACCTGATCGACCGCCGCCTGCTCACCGTGATGATCACGCAATACAACGGCGGGCCCGTGGGCCTGGAGACCATCGCCGCCGCTGTGGGCGAGGAATCCGTCACCATCGAGGACGTGTACGAGCCGTACCTGATGCAGATCGGCTTCCTGGGCCGCACGCCGCGGGGGAGGATTGCGACCCCCGCGGCATACGCGCATTTGGGCATGCGGGCGCCGCAGGCGGCTTCAATAGACAATGGACAGCTGACAATTGACAATTTGTGAGGGCTGGGCGCATACTACTGTTGAGGAGGCCATTTCATGAAAAAACTTAGCGTTTTATTGTCGTTTGTCCTGCTGCTGTGCCTTGCGGCCTGCGGCACGGCATCCAAACCACCGCCGCCACCACAGACATTGGTATCCGAGATTGCGCCCTCCGTATCTCCTGAGACAATCTCCGCTCGGCTTGAGCGTGAAATTTTCGGGCCCGCAAATGAACTGTACAGATGTTTTTATCGGCTTGTCCTGCCGACCACAACGCAGGACGGCATTATTATAGACGGCCGGCCCTATTGGCGGGCGCACGAGAATTCCCCCTATCAGACGATGGACGAATTGACAAGCGCGCTGCGCAGCCATTTTGCGGAGAGCATCGTGCAGGAGCTGCTCGGCCTCGGCATATATACGTCCCACAACGGTTTACTGTATGTCAGACACGGCGGCCCCAACGGCAGCGAGATCGACAATGTATTTCATTCCGCGTTCTTCGGCGTGGAAAGCGAAAGCGAAGACAAAATTGTCTACAGGGTGACAAAGCAAATGGGTTATGAGAACGGTGTTCTCACCGATGAAATTGTTTACTATACCCGGGCGCTGCAAAACGGGCGCTGGATGTTCACAAATTTTGAAATGCTTTGGTAAAGGAGCTTGAGGTATGGGACGCTTATTCGGCACCGACGGCGCGCGGGGCATCGCCAATACCGAGCTCACCTGCGAGCTGGCGCTCAAGATCGGCCGGGCGATGGCCATGGCCATGGATCTGGTAGAGGCTGTGCCAGAATGGCGCGAAGCGGGGAGCCCCACCGCAGGTGGCGTCCGGCCCCAGGTGCTCATCGGCATGGATACCCGGGCCAGCTCCACTATGCTGGCAAACGCCCTGGCGGCGGGGCTCAACTCCGTGGGGGTGGACGCCGTGATGGCGGGCGTGGTGCCGACCCCCGCCGTGGCGCACCTGATCCCCCTGTGGGGCTGCCGGGGCGGCGCGATGGTCTCGGCCAGCCACAACACCTGCGAATACAACGGCATCAAGCTCTTCCAGCACAGCGGCAGCAAGCTGCCCGACGCCCTGGAGGGGCGCATCGAGGCCTTGATTCTCGACGAGACGGACGTGCCGCCCGTGGTGCTCGGCGGGCACGTGGGCCGCACCCTGCCGGGCGAGGCCGCCGTGCCGGACTACCTGCGGCACCTGCGGGCCACCGTGCCGGCGACGCTTTCCGCGCAGCTGAAGTCCCAGGGGGTCAAGCGCATCGCCATCGACTGCTCCAACGGCTCGGCCAGCGTGACGGCCCCGCGGCTGTTCAGCGACCTGGGGTTCGCCTATGATCTGCTTTCCGCCGCGCCCGACGGCGAAAACATCAACGCGGGCTGCGGCTCCACCCACATGGAACGCCTGCGGGAGTATGTGCGCGCGCACGAGGACATCGCCGCGGGCTTCGCCTTCGACGGCGACGCCGACCGCCTGCTGGCCGTAGACGAGAACGGTGATTTAGTGGACGGCGACAGGATCATCGCCGTGTGCGCCAAGAAAATGAGGGCCGAGGGGCATCTCAAGGGCAACACCGCCGTAGTGACGGTGATGACCAACCTGGGCTTCCACGAATTCTGCAAAAAGAACGGCATCGGGCGCGAGATCACAGCCGTGGGCGACCGCTACGTGCTGGAGCGCATGACCGAGCTGGGCTGCAGCATCGGCGGCGAGCAGAGCGGCCACGTCATCTTCAGCGAATACGCCGCCACGGGCGACGGCCAGCTGACCGCCCTGCAGCTGCTGGAGGCCATGCGCAAGAGCGGGCGGCCCCTTTCCGCGCTTGCTGGGGAAATGGAGGTCTTCCCCCAGGTGATGGTGAACGTGAAGGTTTCGAACCTGGGCAAGCTGCGCTGCAATTCCGACGAGGAGATCCAGCTGGCCATTACGCGTGCCGAGGCCGAGCTGGGCGAGGCTGGCCGCGTGCTGGTGCGGGTCTCGGGCACCGAGCCCCTCATCCGCGTGATGCTCGAGGGCCGCGACGCCGCGCGCATACGGACCCTGGCCGAAGAGATCGCCGAGGTCGTGCGGGAGCGCCTGATATGACTGCATACGAGCTTTCCGTACAAGCCTTGGAGACCGCCCGCCGCTACGGCATGCTTTCGCCCGGGGACGCGATTGTCGCCGGGTTTTCCGGCGGCGCGGATTCCGTGGCGCTGCTGCACTGGCTGTGCTCCCTGCGGGAGGCATACGGCTTTGACCTTTGCGCCGCGCATCTCAACCACGGCCTGCGGGGCGGGGAATCCGACGGCGACGAGGCCTTCTGCCGGGAGCTGTGCGAAAGCCTAAGCGTGCCCTTGCGCATCAAGCGTGTCGATCTGCGCGGCCTGCCCTCCGGCGTGGAGGAGGCCGGGCGCGACGCCCGCTACGCCTTCTTCGGCGAATTCCGCCGAAAGATTGCCCTGGCCCACACCCTTTCCGACCGCATGGAGACCTTCCTGATGAACGCGGGCAGGGGCGCGGCATTGCGGGGGCTGTGCTCCATCCCGCCGGTGCGGCAATGCGCAACGCACAATGCGCAATGCACAATTATCCGGCCGCTGATCGAGTGCTCGCGCGCGCAGGTGGAGGAATACTGCGCCGCGAATCATTTGTCCTATCGAACCGACAGTACCAATTTCGACACCGGTTACCGCCGCAACCATATCCGCCGCGAGGTGATGCCCCTGCTGGGCTGGGAGCCCGAGCCCCTGCGGCGCATGTTCCGTAGCCTGGAGGCCGACGAGGCGCACCTTTCGAGGGAAGCCGAGCAATACGAGGGGGATATCGTGACCGCGCCGGAGGCCCTCAAGGGCCGCCTGCTGCGCGAAATACTTGTGCGGGGTGGCCGCGAGCCCTCGCAATCCCGCATGAAAGAGCTGGCGAAACAGCTGAAAGCCCCCCCCGCAGGTGAAGGGGATGCCCGAAGGGCGGGGGGAGCGTGCAGCAAAACCTTCAAAATCGAACCCCTCCCCGAAATTTTCATAAAAAATTTACCCAAAACCCCAAAAGAGGGGTTGGCGAATTGCCTGGATTGTGATACAATAGAAAATGATTTGACCGCGGGGCGCCGGCTCGCGGGCGACCGCATGCGATTGTGCAACGGCGCGGGCACGAAAAGCTTCAAAAAGCTGTGCCAGGAGCGGGGCATTCCCCCAGGCGCGCGTGAAGAGCTGCTGGTTGCCCGGGACGCCCTGGGCCCGGTCTGGATCGAGGGCTTCGGCTGCGCGCACCGCTGCAGGGTTACTGAAGACACGAAGCGGGCGATCAAGATCAGCGCTGTGTAGGGGCGGCGTGCCAGCCGTCCGCAGGTACAGAAATTTTTGTTGCGCGGGTCGCTGTGGTCAGCGACCCCTACAGTCGGCTTTGGAGGGGTGACATGGGGGAACATATCGAGCGGGTCCTGCTGAGCGAAGAGGAGATTGGGGGCATCGTCAGTGGCCTGGCGGCGCGCATCAGCAAGGACTACGCGGGTAGGCGGCTGCTGCTCATCGGCATTTTGAAGGGGGCCTATGTCTTCCTGGCGGACCTTGCCCGGGCGCTGACCATCCCCTGCGAGATCGAGTTCCTGCGGGTATCCAGCTACCGCAACCAGTCCCGCCCGGGGGAGCTGGAGATTCTCACCGACCTTTCGCTGCCCCTGGAAAACTACGACGTGCTGGTGGTGGAGGACATCCTGGACAGCGGCAGGACCCTGTCCTACATGCTCGGGCACCTGCGGGCGAAGAACCCCCGCAGCCTGGCGCTGTGCGCCTTTTTGGACAAACCCTCCCGCCGCACCGTGCCCGTGCGGGCCGACTACGTGGGCCGCGAAATCCCCGATGCCTTCGTGGTGGGCTACGGCCTGGATTACGCCCAGCGCTACCGCACGCTGCCGTATATCGGCGTGCTGAAGTTGGAAGAATAGACTTTGGATGATAGATTAGACATACCAGAAAGGAATTCGCCTTGAATATCCGTAAAATCCTGACAGTGGCCGCCTATATCGCCATACCGGCGCTGCTGCTGACCATGGCGCTGCACTATGTGGGCCAGGCGAAAAAAGAAAAAGTTTACTATTCCGAGCTGCTCAACGCCTTCTACGCCAAGCAGGTGGCCTGCTATTCCCTGAACCTGAGCAGCGGGGCCATGGAGTACTGGGACTGGGACCAGGTGGAGTTCGACGCCGACAGCGGCAAGCTCCAGCCCAAGGACAGCGAAAAGGGCAAGTCCCACAAGTACAGCCTGCCCAGCGTGGAGCTGTTCCTCATGCAGACCGACGAGCTCATCCAGGAGCACAACCGGGAACACCTGGATAAGCCCCAGGAGCAGATCCAGGCGGATTTGGTCAACGGCGGGGGCGGCTCGTGGCTGATCCAGATCATCCCCACGGTGCTCATCGGGGGCATGGTGGTCACCTTCGTGTTCCTCATGATGCGCCGCATGAACAGCTCCATCATGAACGAGAACAACCGCTCCATGAGCTTCGGCAAGGCGCGCATGCGCCAGCAGGGCAAGGATGAAAAGCGCAAGACCACCTTCGCGGACGTGGCCGGCGCGGACGAGGAAAAGGAGGAGCTCGCCGAGATTGTGGAGTTCCTGCGCAATCCCGCGCGTTACAACGATCTGGGGGCGCGCATCCCCAAGGGCGTGCTGCTGGTGGGGCCGCCCGGCACGGGCAAGACCCTGCTGGCCCGGGCCGTGGCGGGCGAGGCCGACGTGCCCTTCTTCAGCATCTCGGGCTCCGACTTCGTGGAGCTCTACGTGGGCGTGGGCGCCAGCCGCGTGCGGGACATGTTC
>Ga0123353_10003611_pt1 | contig 19600 bp, 12 predicted proteins | sample TergutLab28metaG_3_FD_92763 | JGI IMG/M metagenome (GOLD analysis project Ga0123353, IMG submission 92763) | Labiotermes labralis P3 segment gut microbial communities from Petit-Saut dam, French Guiana - Lab288 P3 | ecosystem: Host-associated > Arthropoda: Insects > Digestive system > Gut ... | reverse complement strand
TGGGATTGAATGACCATCGCTGTCAAAAAAAATGTGACTTGACAAAGGATAGCCATTTCTGTAAAATGACGCAACATGGATTTGTGACTCGACCCAACAGGGGTTAGAGAACAGGTCTAATGCCAACAGAAGGAATACGGTTCAAAAAGCAATTTGTATGGAAAAAAAACTTGAAGGTTGCGTGTCAGCAGTGTTTTTTTGCTTGACTTTTGTATTTGGACGTGATACAATGAAAATGTCGATACGTTGTTACTCTGGAAATATTGAAAGCATTTATGGTCAAGTCTCGGAATCAAATGTTAAAACGGGGAAGAGAGGTCAATTTAGGTAAAAGTGGCTTCACACTCGTCGAACTCCTCGTCGTCATCGCCATCATCGGCATGTTGATCGCCTTACTCTTGCCTGCCGTGCAAACCGCACGCGAAGCCGCAAGACGAATGCAATGTACAAATCACCTCAAACAATGGGGTTTGGCTCTTCACACATTCCATGATGCTCACAACCGCATCCCTAACTGTTATTGGGATCCCTACTGGACTGAAGGTTTCAGCCGACCCGACTCCAATGCGTCGGTTACCTTCCGGCTTCATGGAGTTGACGCATACAGTTGGAGAACTCTGCTTCTCCCGTTCATTGAGCAACAGGCGATGCACGCCGAACTTGTCGCAGGATGTGAGTGGGGAGCACGCTCCGATTCGCCGCCGAACCAGGGCGACTGCTACATTGGTATTGCCTGTCCGTGGATTTGGTGTTACGGTTATCCCACTTCTCCTTATGACATTCCTGCCGACGCTACCGTCCACGGAAAAACCGATTCGCCTTTTGGAGATTTTTTCTCCCTGCTGGGATGTCCTTCGGACGGTAATGCCGCAAAGCGTTCTGGGGAGCCTAATCCGAGCAATTATGTCGCCTGTGCTGGCGATGCGATGATGGGGCATTTGTGGGGAGAACAGCGACTCAGACGCGGCATGTTCGTACCCTATCGACGCGGGGGAGAAGTGTACAGAGGTGCTGATGCTGCCGGCACTCGTCCTACGGAACAGGTAGGCGTGACCTCCCTCTCTATCGTCACGGATGGTCTGAGTAATACGATGGCGATTTCGGAAACCTGTATCGGACTGGGTGCCGATGATCGGACGATCAGGGGTGCCATTGTTCACAGTAGAAATATTCATTTTGGAACACCTTCTGAGTGTGCCACTGTACGCGGAGCAAATGGTTATGTGAACGCTGATGTTGGTGTCGCTGGCGACCAGAAAGCAGGGCGATGGGGAGATGCCCGCAGCCCCTTTGCAACGTTCCGTGCGGCTTTGCCGCCGAACAGCCCCTCCTGTAGAGCCAATAATACCGATGGTGATGCTCATCAGATTTCAGCAAGTAGTTATCATACCGGCGGAGTCAACGTTGCAATGGCTGATGGTGCGATAAGATTTGTCTCCGACTCGGTTGAGGCAGGAGATCCGACTCGAATGAATGGCTATGGCTATTCCGACGGACCTCTAGCGCAAGACCACTGGTGGGACGGACCTTCCTCTAGGGGCGTTTGGGGAGCCATCGCCACCCCCGCTGGCGGCGAGTCCAAGTCGTTGTAAAAATAGGAGTTAGAAGTTAGGAGTTAGAATTTTTCACTCCCAACTCCTCTCGTTCTGACTCCCACTTTCTCCCATTCTAACTCCTAACTTCTAACTCCTAATATGCGAACCATACTATTATTCATTACGATTCTTACGACCGTTGCCATGACTGGTTGCGACAGTGGCAAACTTGCTACTGTAAGGGTATCGGGAACGGTCACGTTTGACGGTGCGCCGCTCGATGGTGCGACAGTAACATTTACTCCTAAAACGGAGGGACAGGGACATCCCGCCTATGGAATCACAGATGTCAACGGACGCTACCAACTGCAAACGTTTTTGGGTGCAGCCAATGCCGGAACGACACCAGGAGATTATCTGGTGTTCGTGACCAAAAGAGAGCAGTCAGAAGGATCGGGAGTGTCCGGGGCACCGACTGCCGGTTCTAGTGCGCCTCCACCGCCTAAAAGTCTGATTCCCGAAAGGTACGGAAAAGCGGAAACATCAGAACTTACCGCCACGGTAGAAAACAAGAAGGACAACGTCATTCACTTCGACTTGACCCAGTAGGAAACATAGCGATCACGTTTCACTTTTCTTTGTGCTTGGTACGAAGAACAAACGAGGGTAAGTTTACATCTTTGCAAAATTCTATGACATCGAAGACGTGTCCGCTTTTACACTGGGCATCGGCTCGGAGGATGACTGTCACTTTGTCCAGTGGAACGTTCATGTGTGTGAGGAACAGTACTTGAAACTCTATCGGTTTTTTCAATTCGGGCAGAGAATGTTCGTTTCCGTTGTAAATGATGTTTCCGTTGGCGAGAATGTGCAGGGTGATCGGGTCGGTCGGCGGCATGTCCGGCGGTTGTGCTAATTCACTCATCGGTAACTTGATCCGCTCATTTTGATCCGCCGCCGCAAAATTGAGAACGAGCGTAAAAAAAACAATGAGAAGGAACACAAGATCAATCATCGGAGTCATATCCAACTCGACGCTCTTTAATTTGGATCGAAGAGGCATAGGTTCACAGGATGGTACACCATCGCTTGGTATATTCTATCAGAGTCCCCCGGAATTGGGTACACCCTGTTCTTACACGGATTGCAAAGTGGACGATTTCGATGTGCCTCTTGACCTTTACCTAAGGGAAATAATAGTGTAAAATTGACTCTCTGGCACTCGGACAATCGGATCGTCATTTTTTTCCTTATGAGCCAAGTATCACCCCAATCCGCCGTTTTTATCGGCGTGAACCTAACCCCTGACCGTGTCAACGTCGTTGCGGTGACCGATCATGGTGCGCTCCTCGCCGAGTCTTCCGCCCTGTTTGTCCGAAAAAATACAAGCAACACCAAACAAAATGTACTCGAAGAAGATCCTGAAATGTGGTGGGATGCCACCCGAATGGCACTCGGTCATCTCGTCGGACAACTCCAAAAAATGACGACCGTCGACCACTTAAAGGCGATTTCCGTTTCCTGTGATCCGGGAGCACTGGTCATCGTGAACAACCACGGCAATCCTCTGATGCCCGCCATTCTTGCCGAAGATGTCAGAGCGTATGATTACGTCAAAAGTCTCAATTTTTACGGACGAGACCATTGCAGTAAATTAGGATTTCAGTTCCAAGCGGAAGACCCACTGGCAAAAATTGCCTGGCTCAAAGACCACTACCCGAAACAGTATGAAGATGCTCGATTCATCCATCAGGCAGACTTCATCGTCGGTCGGCTCAAAGGTTTGCCCGACGTAACCGAATTTGCCTTTGCCACACGCACCGGTTGCGATCTCCTTGACGGATGTTGGCCTGACTGGCTCGATTACGACATGTACCTCAGCGTTCGGGATCGTTTGCCGCTTCTGATGTGCTTTGGCGACAAAGTCGGCACCGTTTCGGCGAAAGCATCTGCCGCCACAGGTCTGCCGACCGAAATGACTGTCGTGATGGGAACGTCTTCGGTCACAGCCGCTTTTCTTGCCTCCGGGGCTCGGAAAGAGAGGGATTTGCATACCGTTTTGGCGACGCACATGTCGATCAACGGTATTTCAGCCACAATGATACGGTCGCCACAAGATCGCATTCGAATCAACAAATTGCCGAGTCAAAAGTGGTCTTTTTCGGTCAACTGCCGAACAGGTACGGAGTGGTTTACGCATTGGTTTCCCGAAGGAACCTTTGACGAATTGGAATCAACATCGGCGGATAAATTACCCAGCAGGTATTTGGCGTATCCGAATGTTTCCAAAGAGGAAACGTTTCCCTTTGCTTCCAACAATGCGGAAGGCTTCATCACTCCAGCAACCGAAGACCAAAAGGAGCAGTTTGCTTCCTGCCTGCAAGGAGTGGCATTGTTTGAGCGTCTTTGCTACGAAAAATTGAACCGTCTGGCAGACACACAGAATTTACCGCCCGGCGAGATATACACTGGCGGGGAGTGGAGTACCAAAGACGTTTGGATGCAGTGCCGCGCGGACGTGACGGGACGAATCAATCGGCGAATGAGAGGACAAAGCAGTGCCGCCTTCGGAACTGCAATGATCGCCGCACTGGGAAGCGAATTTCACTCACTGGAAGATGTTGCCGATGCGATGCTGGCGATTGATGCAACATTTTTCCCTAACCCGGAAAAACACGCAAGATATTCGGAACTCTATGCCCAATTCTGCGCCCAAATGGAAGAGCAAGGGTACGGCAGTGGAGGTGCAAGCGGAAATAAATTTAAGTAACAGGAACATAGGCAATAGGGAGACAATCAAATGGCACGGCAATACGACCGCTTCTACAAAAACCTTTTCGGCATCGCGGCAGCATTAGCTTTTTTTCTGCTGTTGTTGCCCGCTCTCTGGCTTGTGCCGACTGATGCGCAACTTGCGCCTACCAACGACATCAGTAGGGAGCAGGGGCTCGACGCAAAAATACTAGATTTTTTTGCGAGTCTCAAAAGAGGAAATCAAACTTTGGCTTTTGAGGAATTTTTGCAACCGAGCGCGTTCAGCACTTCTGGCGCCGAACCACAGGTGAGCGAATTGCGGAAAGAAGTCGATAAGGCGGGAAAGCAGTTCGGCGAAATTCAGACCTGGGAAAGATACAAAGTCGTGCAAATCGGTTCGGACATTATCTTGGTGCGGTACATTTTGAAGTATGACAAGCATCCGGTGATGTGGACGTTTCTGTTCTATCGCAAGCCTTCCAGTACACCGAGCATGACCAGCCCCAGTACCTGGGAACTGATCCAACTTTACTTCGATACGAATTTTTCTGAAAAACAGTAAATCGAGTTGCGCTCGGTACCCGGGAATTTTGCCTCGTTCACTTAGCGCAAAGCGAGCAAAGGAGATTCGGCATCATACCACATTTACGGCAACACCGCCTTGTAATTGTACCGATCATTCGGAGCAACGTCGCCGTGAAGGGTAAAGTCCGACCACTCGCCGTTCAACTTAATGCCGTCCGCCCACTTGAAATGAAACTCCTTCGGCATTGATGCCCAGCCCAGTGCAATGAGAGGAACAGACAATTCCCATTCATTTCCCCTTAGTGCTTCATTGGAAACAGTCCCTGCCTCTTGCCAACTGTTGTCCCGATAAAAATAAATCTTCGTCTGTGCAATCATGATGTCGTAGCCGAAATAGCCGGTTCGAACATCGCAATCGCCGTCGATGAACAACAGCATCGAATTCGTTTTTTCTAAACCGGTAATAGGTTCATGCGTGCGGACATAAAAGTATAAGGAGTCCTTCGCTGCATTGTGGGAAATCTTTGCAGCAACCAGGTCATTGTTGCCTGTCTCATTGACGTATTGCGTATCTTTTCCCCAGCCGCGATGATTGCGTCGAGCAGGATCGCCGATAGTATCACGAAATTCCGGGGTTACATCTTTCCAATCCTCGAACTTGCCGTCGATGGTGATCGGCTTCGGCGTAATGGGCTCAACATCCCTGACACCTTTGAACTTTCTGTTCATGGCGATCATCTGATAGTAGGACAAGTCGCCGTGTCCCCCTTTCATCGGTTCTATATCCCTGCTGTACTCCTGATTGAACAGATCAACGAAATTGACGGCTTGCTCCGTTGCACCGTGAAACGGAGCCGTTCTCGGAAAACGCATCGCAATCCACTCATTCCAACCGGTGATGAATACGAACTCCGGGTCAAGTTGAAACGCTCTGTCCCACTGTTCGGCGAAGTTGCGTCCCGAAAAATCGCACTGTTCCGGCGGCGGTTGCGTGCCATTGTGAAAAGAACGACCATGTGAACGTGGATTACTCAAAACGCCGAGTTTGCCGTCCACCGCATTCTGACCGATTCCAACGGAAACCTGTTCGACAATTTTGATCTTGCCATTTTCGTCCGGTATGTTTTCGGAAGTATAAAATCCATGCTGCGGATAAATTTCGAGCCAACTCCACAGATCCGGTCCTGTCGGTCCTCTAAAGTAGTCCGGCTGTGGCTTGCGAAAAGTGAAAAAATAGAGAATGTTCTTTGTTTCTTCATCTTCAATTTCTCCTGTCAAACGCATCGACCGGATTTCGTTCACTGGTTTGCCGTCGATAAATCCTTGCAGTTCGGGAACCTTATCGTCTTTCGGGATCGACCACCAACCGGCTTGACCGTGGTTGTGCGTTAACTCCAGATAATAAGTCCCAGGCGGTAACGGCGGCTCCATTTCTAAACCGTACCAGTGATTGTCGTTGATTTTTTCCAACTGATTCGAGAACAATTTTTTTCCGCCGGGCTCTTTTTCGTACAGCGTCAGCGTTGCCGAGGAATCTTTCGTTCTCCACGTTGGAATCGGAATTTCAATTTTGTGGACGCTATTTTTTGTAACAAATGATTGTCCAACAGACTGCTGCGCCGTGGTTTCTGCCGGAATCGTTGTCGGAAAAAGGTAAGGATTTTTGGTATCAAACAGCAGTGCCGGATCGGCAAGGATCAGCGGCTTGCCTTTCCATTGAAACCACAAATCGGCGTATTCGCCTTTGGAATAGAGGTCTTTCCACAGTTCGCGGACAACTTTTCCCGGTTGCCAAAACGGAGTTAGGAAAGCAATTTGCGGCGTTCGATTCCCCAACTTTCGCATTTCGGAAAAGACTTTGCAAAGCGGAACATACGATTCCGGGTACGTCATCTGATTCGTTACGTCAAAGATAATGACATCGACACCGGCATCGGCAAGCATTTGGGCATGTTTACGCAACACAAACTCGTCTTCACCGACGTAGTAATCAAAGACCGATTCTCCCCAGTGATGGAAGACGTGGATCGGTCCCCAGAGCGGCGAATCTTCTTTTTGTATCGCATCGGGATCGGCGGCAAGAATCTTGCTAATATCAAAGGGTCCCTGTTCGCCGTGGCGACCGAGCCAAAGGAAATAGAACATGCCGATAAACTTGTCCTGCTTCGGTTTTCCTGCTTCGGCGGAGTCGGGCAGTGTGCGTCCGAGATCATCGGTACATGTCCAAGTATCGCTCTGAACGTCCCAAACCGGCACTTCGGCAAACGTCATGGGAATACAGAACAAGGAAGAGAGGAAAAGGGGGATAAAAATTTTTTGCATGGGGACTGCTGTAAAACGTTGGAAGTTTTAACGTATCATAGTTTTTTGTGATTTCAAGTGCGACGCTTTGCCCCTTGTCAGAGTCTCTAATCGGGGTACACTTAATACATGGCACATCTCACCGTTTCGACCACGAAAGAATTGCACGACTTATGCAAGCGATTGCGGTCGGCGGAAGTCATTGCTTACGACACCGAATTTATTTCCGAAGGGAAGTATCAGCCGGAATTGTGCCTCGTACAAATCGCCGCCGGAGGATTACAGGCACTGGTCGATCCGTTTGCCCTACCCGACTTAACGCCGCTTTGGGAACTCTTTTGCGACGGTCAACGAGAAATCATCGTTCACGCCTGCCGAAGCGAAATGGAATTTTGCCACCGAAGCATCGGACGCATGCCGCCGAAGTTGTTCGACGTGCAAGTCGCCGCCGGTTTCATCGGAAATGAGTACCCGCTCGGCTTTTCTTCGATTCTGCGTCAGTTTTTGCAACTCTCACTGCGAAAAACTGAATCGAGAACCACATGGAATCAGCGTCCCCTTACGCCGCTCCAAGTCGAGTACGCACTGGATGATGTCCGGCATCTCGAAGCACTCCATCGTGTGATGAAAACGCAACTCGTCAAACAAAATCGGTTGGATTGGTATTACGAAGAAATCGACCATGTCAAACATCGGTTGCAGATTGATTTTGAGACTCCGCAATGGCAATCGCTTCCGAAAATATCAGGACTGCCTCCGCGTGAATTGGCAATCCTTCGGGAACTCTGGTTTTGGCGGGATAGTCTTGCGCGAAAACGGAACATTCCGGCATCGCGGACATTGAGGGACGATCTGTTAGTCGAACTTTCCCGGCGGCGGACGAGCGAAGAAAAACGCATCGCAGCCCTACGTGGCATGCAGCGGCAAGACCTGACGCGAATTCTGCCCGACATCGTGATTGCTATCAGCCGGGGATTGGCACTGGAAGACCAGGAACTGCCTGTGCCGCCGGTGAAAACCACCTATCCGCAGTACACGGTGATCACGCAGATTTTGTATGCCGTCCTCAGTTCGATTTGTAAGCAGAATGGCATCGCTCCGCTTTTAGTGGGCAGTCCAAACGATATTCGGGAACTGGTTGCGTCCGAACTCGGCACACTGCCGGAGTCGGTTGCACCGCGTTTGGCGACGGGTTGGAGAAATCAACTGATTGGAACATTGCTCTTCGATCTGTTGCACGGTCGCAAGACGATGCAAATCAATTACCACTCTGCCGATGAGCCGCTGATCGTGCGGTAAAATCTCACCAGCATTAGCCGGTACTCTGGCACCGGGCTGTAATCGTTTATCATGTTACCGTAGTCGTCAACGACAATAACAAGATTACCAATGTAAGCGTAGGTAGCAGTTCCTATCAACTTGCAGTTGCCGCCTCAACGTTGGCGACAAATTCGGTGATCTGCTCTTTCTCGGTGAAACCGATGAGCATACACTGTATGCAGTCGAGTTTCGTAATGAATGCCGTTGACCTTTTCCGCATGGCGGCATCTTTTGCCATTCCTCCATCCCCCTGTCCGACGACTTTCATGGCGATCACTCCTTTTCCGGCATCGCAGACACGTTTTGTAATTCGGACACCTTCCTCGACGCGTTTTGCCGGATCGTCAGGAAATCCGTCCATGTGGATGCCTTCGCTGTTGATACGGACGTGAACGACATCGCACCATTCCAAATCGGCGGCAAGTTCCGTAGCGGCATTGGAGTGCGAACTGATTCCGTGGGCTCGTATCAACCCTGCCTTTTTCAGTTTTGCCAGACTTTCCATTGCGGCTTCGTACTCCCGAGTCCACCGACCATTCTGCATGCAGTGGATTTGCATAATATCAATGTAATCCGTCCTACATTCCTGGAGGAAACGTTTGAGAGTTATCTCTGGATCAGGTCGTTCGGTCTCTGGTAAGGCACCTTGGTGAAGCCAGACTTTGGAGACGAGAACATAACTGTCTCGCGGCTTGCCTTTCAGGGCTTCGGCAACAACATCGTGGGTGCCGTATAAGTCGGCGCAATCGAAAAGCCGAATCCCCAGATCGTAGGCGTATTGAATCATTTCAATGGCTTTGGGATAGCCGCCGCGTACCAAGTCAGATCGTCGATCACCACCTCGCATGCCGGTTCCGAAGCCGATTCGGGTCGTTTTTATGTCTTTGGTGAGCGGAACCCAGACCGGTTCACGAGGTGCCGCAGGGGGCATCGTTTGGGAGACTCCGCGCAAGGGAGTCAGTGTTACTGCTCCGGCAGCAACTGTTGTCAAGCCTAGAAAATCGCGTCGTTTCATCGTAACATCTCCAAATAATTGACATAAACGTACAAGTCATTCTAGCATGGTTGTTCTCCGTCCGCAAGGGGCGGTTTGATTTTCATGGAATAGTACCACGATACCCGATCAACACCCTGTTTCTATTTGTGCAAAAATTCGTTATAATTCCCTGTGGACATCTATTTGGAACGCTTAATAATGCCATCAGCACTCTGGAATCGCGGATTCATTGCTCTACTCATCACCCAGTTCACCGTTGCCTTTAACGACAACGTTTTCCGATGGTTGCTCGTTTTCATCGGAGTGACATACGTGCCGGAAAGCAGAAATCTCATTCTTTTCCTCGGAGCGGCATTTCTCGTTCTCCCCTTTATCCTCTGGGCATCCATTGCAGGATGCGTTACCGACCGATTCAGCCGCCGAAACATTGTAATCTGGATCAAAGTAATCGAAATTCTCCTGTACAGCGCGGCTATTGGCGTGGTATGCTTGGGACCCTCCATTCTTTTGCAAGACGGTGTCCCTATTCCTTTGGAAGGCAGTGCCGAATCGCTGGTCAAAATTAAAATTGCGTTACTCTTTGCCATTCTCTTTTTGCAAGGGACACAATCCACCTTTTTTAGTCCGTCGAAGTATGGACTCATTCCCGACCTCGTGCCGACGACCTCCATTTCTGCCGCCAATGGATATATGACCATGTTTACAATGATTGCTATCATGTCTGGGCAGATGATCGGCGGTGCTGTCTTCGTTTGGACATCCGGGTGGTGGGACACCGGAAGCGAAAAGATCGTAATGGGTATTCCGGGCGGACAGTACATTTGGATTACCTTCCTTGCTATCGTCGGAACGGCAACACTGGGGCTACTGACAAGTTTTTTCATTCCGAAAATGAAAGCCGTCGATCCGAAAGCCAAATTTCCCCTGAATCCCTTCTTGCAAACCGGCAAAGACCTCGTTGCCCTGTTCTCGTACAGGGCATTGTTCGGGGTTGCCATTGCCAGTGCGTTTTTCTGGGGACTTTCCGCCCTTGCTCAAAACAATATCGAGAAATTCGCAAGCACACATCTAATGGTCTTGCCGACTTGCGTCACGATGCTTGCCGCTGTGTTAATCACCGGTATCGGCATCGGTGCCGTTCTTTGCGGCTATCTTTCCGGCAAACGAATCGAATTGGGACTTGTTCCCATCGGTGCTTTTTTCATGGGACTTTTCATTTTGATTCTCGGTTTCACGCCCGGCTATGCCGAAGAAATCGGAGCAGGATACGGCTCGCCCTTTGGAACACCTTATATTTTTGGAATCGTTGTCATGTTTTTGGCGGGACTTGGGGCGGGATTGTATGACATTCCACTTGCCTCTTACATACAACAGAACAGTCCCCCTGCTCAACGCGGACGAATGATTGCCGCCTATAATTTCTGCACATTCACAGCGATACTCCTCTTTGCCGGTCTTGGATTAGTCGGAGCGACCATTTTTGAGAGTCTGGGCTGGAATTCGGGCGGGACGAGTCTCATGATCTGGATAGCCACCGGTCTGATGACACTTGCCCTTTCTGCGGTCCTGTTTTATTTCTTTGCCGCCCAGTGCTGGACATTCTTCTTTCGCACTGCAACTTGGATCATTTACCGACCGAAGCATGTCGGAGTCGAAAACATTCCCGCCGAAGGACCCGCTTTGCTCGTCTGCAATCATGTGAGTCTGCTCGACGGCTTCATGCTCTATTTTGCCTGTCCGCGTTCTATCCGGTTTGTTGCCTACGAACCATTGGTTCCCAAATTTTTAGAGCCTTGCGCTCGGGAAACAAAACTCATCAAAATTTTGCCCGGCAGTCCGAAGAGCGTCATCCAAGCCATTCGAACAGCACGGGAAGCCCTCCAAAACGGCGAAGTCGTCGGAATCATGCCCGAAGGAGGAATCACCCGGAATGGTCAGATGAAAGCGTTTGAACCCGGTTTTATGTCGATACTCAAAGGCGTAACCACGCCGGACGGCAAACCAGTACCGGTGATCCCTTGCCATATTGGCGGACTGTTCGAAAGCATGTTCGGATACAAATACGGCGACAAAAAAACGATTCTCCGACCGCGAAAACTCGTTACGGATGTCATTGTTTCCTTCGGCAAACCGATGTACGACGTAAAGTATCCGTTGCAGGCTCAACTTGCCGTTCAGGAACTCGGTGTCGACTCCCATCGGGAACACAATACGAAGCGGTTGCCGATTCCAGCCCAGTCACTCATTCGGACGTGCAAAAAGCGAGGAAACAAACTGATGTTTGCCGACTCGACCGGCGTTGAATTGAACGGCACGAACTTCTTGACGGCTGTCCTTATCCTTCGCGCTCTGTTGCTAAAACACGGAGTTCTTGATCCCCGAAGGCAGGAACCGCACGTTGGCGTTCTTGCTCCGATGTCTGTCGGCGGCGGTTTGCTCAATGGGGCACTCGCTATGGATCGCCGCGTTGCCGTGAATCTGAACTTCACGTTCGGAGAAGACGGAATGAATTACTGTATCAAACAGGCAGGAATCAAAAACATTTTAACGAGCAGAAAAGTTCTGGAGCGGTTTCCTCACTTGCGATTGAATGCCAAAATCTTTTGCACCGAAGATTTGCTGGCAAAATTGAATTTCCAAACGAAGATCAAGTATTTTCTGGCGGCGAAGTTTTTATCGGCATCGATTCTGGAATGGCGATTCAAACTCTTGTCGAAAGAAGTATGCGACAAATTGCTGACGATTGTCTATACGTCCGGTTCGACGGGACAACCGAAGGGAGTGATGTTGTCGAACAGGAACATTTCGGAAGTCTCACGCGGCTTTGTCGCTACTCAACGTCTCGGCGAAAAGGATTCCATTCTCGGTTTTCTGCCGTTTTTTCACTCGTTCGGTCTCATGGGAAACTTTTGGTTGCCGATTCTGTGCGGCGGACAGGGAATTTTCCATTTTAGTCCGCTGGAACCGAAAAAAGTCGGCGAAATGGCACGAAAGTATCCGGTTACTTTTATGCCTTGCACGGCGACGTTCCTGCGAAACTTTATGCGTGCCTGTCCGAAAGAAGATTATGAAAATGTACCAGGTGTGGTCTGCGGAGCAGAAAAACTTCCTATCGACCTGATTGAGGCTTGGGAAAAAAAGTATGGCGTTCGTCCCACCGAAGGCTTTGGAGCGACGGAACTGTCACCGGTGATGTCTGTGAACGTTCCCGAAAGTCGAGTGATCGATCAATTTCATCTCTACCGAAAGGATGGTTCGATTGGTCGGACGATGTGCAATGTCGTGGTGAAGGTCGTCGACTTGGAGACGGGTGCCGATTTACCGCCGAACGAAATTGGAATGATCGTCGCCAAAGGACCGACGGTGATGGAGGGATACTATAAGCAACCGGACAAGACGGCGGAAGTCATTAAAGACGGCTGGTACACCACTGGCGATGTCGGGAAAATTGATGAGGACGGTTTTATTTTCATTACGGGCAGAGAGTCTCGGATTTCCAAGATCGGCGGCGAAATGATACCGCACATTTTGATCGAAGAGGAAATTCTGAAAATTTTGTCGGAAGAGAAAGATTCCGAGTCGCAGGGACCACCGGTAGCGGTCACGTCATTACCGCATCCGACGCGTGGCGAACAGATTATTGTGCTGTATCGGGACGCAGAGGTGAATCCAGAAAAGATTGTAGAGCGGATGCGCGTGTCGGGCTTGCCGCTCATTTGGATTCCGCGAGCGGACGGTTTTATCAAGGTCGATTCGATACCGGTGTTGGGCACGGGCAAACTTGATTTTGCCGCCGTGAAACGCAAAGCGGCGGAAAGTCGTCCCAATGTTTAAGGGTACTTCTAAAAACTCATTGATAAACACCCATTGAGTTTTGGTTGAGCGTATTGGTACTGCTCGTTTACCCGATTTTGGCTTTCAAGTCGTTGATGAGTTTGACGGCTTGACCGATTTCCGCTTTTTGGCGTTCCGGCTCGGCAGGAATCTCACGCTCTATCGTCAACGGACCTTTGTAGCCGATTTCGTGCAATATCCGCAGAAATTGTTCAGCATCGACCTGACCAGCACCGAACGGCACTTCGCACCCCCAGTCCACGCCGGGCGTACCAGTCGTTGCCATTGCATCTTTGCAATGCACACTACGAACCCGGCTCCCCACTGTTCGCAACGCGCCCAAAGGATTGCCGATCCCATAGAGAATCAAATTAGCAGGGTCAAAATTGATGAAAAGGTTCGGTCGTCCAACATCACTGATGAATTTCATGAGAGCGTCTGCTTCTTCTTGACCCGTTTCCAAATGCAATGCCTGACCATTCTTTGTCAGATGATCGCAAAGCGATTGGACCGTTTCAACGATGCCTTTGTATTCCGGCGATGTTCGGTCATGGGGAACGAAGCCGATGTGTCCGCCGATGGCGGAAACGCCGAGTTTAGCAGCAAAGTCAGCAACTTCATAGGATTCGGCAAGCCGGGCAGCGCGGGTCGCTTCGGGAACGAGACCGACAGTTTCCGCCGTTCGGGCTATCGATTCGTAAGTTTCTCCTTCATATCCGAGAAAGACTGCCGTAACGATAATGCCGTAGTCTTGAAGTTTCTTTGCGAACGCCTCGGCATTTTCGTCGGTTCGACTCCCCTTATGGGGAGTGTGGAGTTGGATCGTTTTAATACCGAGTTCCCGAACGACTTCGAGTCGAACGCCCAATCCGGCGTCAATGCTAGCAAACACACCAATCGGATTTTCCATCATTGTTAGTTCTCCTGAAAAGATTGTCTTATTCTATGGAGGTATTGTAAACGAACACATACCGGATTGCAACACAAGGATTGCAAGACCACGAGGAACTATTTAATACCTGTCATCGCCGTACCCCCACTCACGGGCATCCGGTTTGTTGACCCAGTGGAAACCGGTCTTGGTACGTATCTCTTCCAACCACGCTTCAAATGCCGCTGAAGTCATATCCTGTGCGCCTGCGGAATAGTATTCAAACATGTGCGCCCTCTGAAACCGCTCCCACAAAACTTCCGTCGAAGGCGAACTGCTCGTTACCCGAACAATATAGGCGACCGACTGTGGTTGATTGAAAACCACACCCGTCTCACCTACCTGCAACGAAAAAACACCCTCCATGAAATCCGCACCCGGAGCAACGATCAACTGATTGTCGATTTCCGAATCCCCGACGGCAACCCCCTTTTCCCGAACCTCGCCCAGCATGGGAGGAATTCCACGAGACAATGCCGCTATGGGATTAAGTCCGCCGAATGATTTCCACGTAAACGGTTCCGTCTCCACGACTTGAACGTTCTCACGTCCCGCAAACGTTCCGGCAAGCGAGTCCCCCGACGCTTTTGCCTCGTTCGCAAGTTCTTCCGCTTTTTGCTGCGCCAAACTCCGGGCTTCGATTTCCTTCCAACGTTGCAACACGACATCTCTCACTTCGTCCATTTTGACCGGTCGCTTTTCGTGCATCTGATCCGTGACCCAGAGCAACACCAAACCATTGCTTCCCAAGAAGGTTTCCGGTTCGAACGGCAACGGTACTCTGCGAAACATCTGAACAAGATACTGACGTTCTTGCAATCCTCTCGCCAAGCCGGAGCGCATCGCCGCATAAACATCGCCCATCGGAACGTCGACCAACACGAGTCCATGTTCGGCGGCAGAACTTTCCAAGTCTGGCATCGGCGGGGCAGGTTTCCCCTGTTCAAAGTGTTCATGATAGACCGCCGCATACTCCGTCATCTTGTTCTGAATGCTCGGCAAGGCTTCCAATGCCTTTTTCATTGCCAACTCGTCTCGAATCTGATCTTTCACTTCGTCGAACGGACGGTACAAAATACTCAAATCGACCGGCTCGTCGGACGCTTCGTTGGATTCATCGGGAGCGGGAACTGTAAGATTCTCTGTTGCTGGCTCAATCACTTCTTCGTCTGCTTGATACGAGACAAACCGCGTTACGACTCTTGATGTTTGCGAGGTTTCCGGTGTGGATTCCGGCACAGATTCCTCTTGTGTAGGAGCAGGCTCCGTTGCCGGTTCTTCCTGTTGCGGAACACCAGGAGCGGTCGGCAACACGGAACGTCCCGGTGTGGGGAACGGCATCCCTCCGCCCGGCCCCGGCATCATACCAGGAAGTTGCGGCATTTCCGTGAGAGGCTGCACAGGTTTGCGGAACATTGCATCTTTGTTTTCTTCGTAGAATGTCAGCATTTCCTCTTCGGTAATCGAATCGCGCAGTTCCTGCGTCGGTTCGGCAATGACGTACTGGAACGCCAGTTCCGTCGGCATAATGAAACCGGGTTCGGTGGACACCGGGTTGTATCGTTTCGTCTTGTTTTGTTCAAAAAGGGTATTCAGTTGGCTGTTGCTCGGTTCTCCCACTTGGCTGATTACCGAATCAATCGAAACCGCCGCCGCTTCGATGGTAATCTGTCGGTGGAGACGCTGATACCAATTCCATCGGGTTGCCGGAGAGACCGCTCCCACCGATAATTGGAACCGCTCCAATGACCGCTCCCATTGAAGATACTGAACAAGAAGTTGCTCCACTGTCCGATGCGACAAGCCGACGGCCTCCAAAGTCTCATTGTACACCGCTTGGGAAATGTAACCATCCGTGAGTTGAGACAACATATCCGAGACATCGTCCCAGTCCGGCGTGAGTCCTTCTTCTTTGGCGTATTGGGAGACCAGCCACATGTTGATAAGTTGTTCAGGTGTTTGAGTTTGCGCTCTCACCTGGTTGACAAAATTTGCCAGGGGAGTCAATGCCTGTACCTTTTCTTGGTCGGCGGAATCCGCAAGAGTTTCATGCAAAACGGCGAGGAACCGCCGGAGGGCTGACTGATTTTCTTGGAGCCGCGTGAGTTCTAAATGGGTAATTTTTCCGAAGCGTCGGCACTCGGCAATGGTTTCGTTTTGCGAGCCGGGACCGCCGCCGCTCCTGCCGATAAGGTCGATGATTACGCCGAGAAAGAGGAAGGAGATGATTGCCAAAAGCGTGGCTCCTGCCATGCAACCTTTTTGATTTCGCTGAAACGTCCTGAATGGATTAAATGCCATAAATGGGTGTCCTTACTGTATTCTAAAATAAACTTGTGAATGAAATCCAACATCAGATAAATTCAATCACTGGCGGCGCGCACTCGGCTTTCATTACGAATCCCTGCGAGGCACCCGACTATGGGTATTATCCCTTTTCCCCCCGAAATGTCAAGTCGGGAGTCGGCGGCATAGCCGCCGGCTCTCGAGAGCAAACGCTCTGCTCTCCAATTCACTACATTTTGTACAATCCGACCAATCGGTAAAACCACCGGGAGGAAAGACCGCTTTTTTGTATTCTACCAGTTTTCGGAATCAATTTTGATACACCAATTATTCGATAGACACCGTTAAGGGGAAGGGATTCCCCGAGGTGCATTTTCGACATTTCCGCTATGGAGGGTGGTAAGTCGTCGAAAATGTGTGTCCTGTTCGGGAAGGTACGCAAGTGCCGGTGACGTTCGGGACATCGTTGGACCAAAACCAACCTATTGGTCGAGACGGGGAGCTTCGCCCCGAAAACTGGGTTTCTCGAAAATAGTTTCCCTTTTGGTTTCGCTCGACGAACCTAACTGCAAGGAGACAAGATGCCGATTGGGCAACAAGGACAGGATGTCTGCCGTTACTCCGTCGAACTTGTTTAAGCGCAATATGAAAAGGGCATGCGGCATGAGGCTGTGTGTCCTTTTTTTGTGTGCCGTCCCAATGCATGATTTTTGTCGCAAGCGCAAGCCCGCCAGCATTGAGCCGGGACTCCGGCTGAATGAGCCTAATTCTTTTCCCGATTTTGCCTATTTTGACTAATCCCCACATCTGATAAAACGGATACAACGGGACAACGGGTACAATTCACACTACCAAAATATCTAACATTTCTAAAATTCACGGCGCAATCCTTTCGATTATAGAATTACGGAATACCGATTCGTTGCTTTCAATCCGTCCAATGCGGATTGCCGGAAACAACGGAATATGCCCTAAAACGATAAAAAGGAGATCAAAACGTGACTCGAATTTACACCAACGTCCCCGCTATGATTGCCCGAGCGAACCTCGGCAAAAACATGTCCGTCTTGCAAACCTCGTTGGAACGGTTAAGCACCGGCTTCAAAATCAACAGCGGAAAAGACGATCCCGCCGGTCTCATCGCTAGCGAAATGCTCCGCTCCGACATCACCGGTATCAAGTACGCCATCAAAAATACTGAGCGGGCGAACATGATGATCGCCACCGCCGACAGTGCACTCAACGAAGTAACGAATCTCCTCAACGACATCAGGGGACTCATTACCGAAGCCGCCAATACCGGCGCAATGAGCGCAGAAATGATCGCTGCCAACCAACTCCAAGTCGATGCCTCCCTCGATGCGATTGACCGAATCGCCGCCCAAACGACCTTCATGGGACAAAAACTCCTCGACGGCTCCCTCGACTTCAACTACGCCGGAGTGAATCGGACCGATGTGCAAGGTCTTTCAGTCCATCAGGTCAACTTCGGCACAGCCAAACAACCGGTCGATGTCGTGATCAACGTTCGAGCCGCCGCCGAAAAAGCCGCTCTCTACTACAATAAACCTGCTCTCGCCGAATCGATTGTTCTCTCCTGGGGAGGAAACTACGGCTACGATATGGAAACATTTCAGAAGGGGGCGACCGTTGCAGAGATCGCAGAGATTATCAACAAGCGTTCAGACGGCACAGGAGTCGTTGCCGAAGTCGGTTCCGATGCGATTAAAGGCTTGCTCTACGTCAGTAGTCTCGGTCCCGATAACGACATTATCATTGAAGCGGGACTGGCGGGACTCAACGGAGGCAATGTCCAAATCAAATACCTCGAAGGTTCGTCCGACGGCGTACAGGTCAGATACCAGGAACCAGTTTCGCCGGGCGCACCGGCGTCCATTCTGGTCTATCTGCAAACGGAAGCCTATCAGGCGGCGTTCGCCGACGACGTGGACACATCGTGGATCACACAGAACGGCAAACTCGTACCGCTACGTGACAATAACGCTCTCAAATTTGAAGCGAACATTGAAGGGGCACAGTACAACAATGCGAACATCTACTACGTAGATGGTTCGTTGACCGATCCTCGGTTTTACACATCGGACAATCCCACCGGCACGGCAGGAATGCCCTACGCGTATTACAGTGAGTCGGGACAGAGTTCGAGTGCGCTGTTCGGCAATGTTCCCGGCGCAGGTTCTACCGGAGTCAATGGCACCGGACTCGCATTCGACTTGGGAGTAGGGGAATACTTTGCGATCCAGTCCCGGGCAACTGGTTCAGCGTACAATAACGTTACCGTTCAATTCGTGGCAGCCAGTCCGGGAGACGCAGTGCTGGGTAACCGCCCCGCCGCCGCCATCTATAACGAACAACTGGACGCTTACGGAAACGTTATTCCCGGAGGGAAAACCCTGACCATCTATTACAACAATGACGGCAGCACTTCGCTCAGGGATATTCAGGATGCGCTCAACATATTGAATACCAACACGGGACATGCGTTCGAAGTCAAAGCAAGCGTCGGCTCGAAAAAATTAGAAGATGTCTCGTTGGTCTATCGGTCTCCCGGTCAATCCGTCAGTAGCAACACGCACAACAGCGGCGGGGCGGCAGGATCGCTCTTCATCGTGATGCCGCCGGACGGAAAAATGCCGAAAAGTCCCGACACACCGGAAAAAATGGGCGTTACCGCCAAGCCCATCAGCAATGGAAACTACCTCGCTCACAAAGATGCGATTTGGGACGACATCACCTTTAATTTCGTCCAAAACAAGTCCGTACCGGGCAACAACGTCACCATCGTTTACGACGAGATGGCGAAAACGCTGTCCATCACTGCGGATAAGGATGCGACATATACCGACATTACCGATGCCATCAATGGTTCGACCTGGAGCGGCGGCAAACCGAGCGCATTCAATGGTAAAGACATGTTCTGGTCGGATGTCAACGGAAATCCGAAAGTACCCGATGTTCCCAGGTTACTGGCGACAACAGCGACAGCAGGGACGGTCGGAAGAAGTCTCCAGTCGGTCGCAACCGTCGAGGGAGTGGACCTCTATCTTTGGCATAGCGATGCCCCGTCGGGCACCAATTATTTTGATGATTGGACAT
>Ga0123353_10003609_pt1 | contig 19601 bp, 17 predicted proteins | sample TergutLab28metaG_3_FD_92763 | JGI IMG/M metagenome (GOLD analysis project Ga0123353, IMG submission 92763) | Labiotermes labralis P3 segment gut microbial communities from Petit-Saut dam, French Guiana - Lab288 P3 | ecosystem: Host-associated > Arthropoda: Insects > Digestive system > Gut ... | reverse complement strand
GTGGGTAGCGATGTAAAAAAAAAGTAGCGGATGGGGTGATAAGACCACAACAATGGGATGAGAGCACTGCGGCATCAGTAGCGGCTCTTGGCGGCGGCGGTTACGTTGGCGGGAGATTGATAGAGCCATTGCGAGATCGCGCAAGACAGTTTTTTCATGAGAATTACGATATTGAAGGACCAGCGGGAAAGCAGCAAGCACGGATGGTCAGTAATGAGGCGAAGCGAAAAGGTTATTCTTTTGACGTAGCGCCTAACGCAGTACGACCGCATAAGGAACGTGTGGTCAGACATCCTACCGATCCTAGAGGATTGGTAGTGCAGCTGTCTCGACGGAGCCCTATGTCCGTGATAGCGCATGAGGTGGGGCATGTGAAGACTCGGAGGGATATGCAGAGAATTGGGCTCGGGACACCCTATGCCGCCGGCAAGGGAATGTTGCGGCATTGGCTAAAAATACCAGTCAGCGGTGCAGCAGCGTTAAGTGCAGGTACTTACGCCGCTACCGGGAATGACTATCTTGCCGCCGCAGCACCGTTATTGCCTGCGTCGTTGGCGTTAGCGGATGAAACGGCGGCATCGGCAAGAGGTCTAAATTTGATACGTCAAGTGAGACCAGAGTTTCGAAAAGGTTGGGAGGGACTTATGAAGCTATTCCAACGACATGGTAGGCTACCTTTGTCGGCGCTTGGGACTTACGCGGCGAGGGGACTGCCTGTAGGCGCAGGTATGCTGGGTGCAGTAGCGTTGAAGAATCTGCTGTCCAGTAAAAAACAGGAAGGATAAATCACTTTTCCTGCTTTTGCGATCACCAATCAAGGTCAACTTTGTCTTTGTGATCGATAAATGCTTGTTGAAGAATATTTGCGTACTCTTGTTTTAGACCTTCTGGCGTATTGGACGTAGTATGATCGTGATCAGCCGGCTCGAAGTAGCCAGTATGCAACTCCAAGCGAGGTTCTTGCGTGAGTCGTAACCAGATTGCAAACATTCGATCTTTGAGGGTGGTCTTTTTGTTTCCGCCGTGTTTCAGCGTTCTTCTGGCAGTAACTTGGCGAAGGATTTTTGAATACGGGCGAGCGAACAGTAGCCGACTCAGTGGCAGTGTCAGCATTTCTGTTGGTAGGTCACGCGGGGTTAATGGCGATGGACAGATGAAGCAAAGCATATTTTCTCTCCTTTCTTTCGTTCATTTTGCCGGAATTGCCCGGCTTAGCAAGAGGGGGCTAGGGCACCCTCCATAGGAATATAACGCAGAAATGGGAAGAATTTAGTTTGTCGGGTGGGATTTTTTTTGGTAGACTTTGATTATGGAAGAAATTTTGAGCAGACTTTCACAATTGGAAGAGCAGATCGCTGAAGTGCGGGAGACTCGATCAAGGTACCGGGTTATTGTCGACACTGCCGTTGGCGTTGGGATTGGTGTTTTCGCCGCTTTCGGACTCTTGCACGTGTTGGGGGGTATTTTTCTCACAATATTGATGCATTGCGGACAGTAGGTCCTGAATGTCAGAGATAGTCTCGACTTTCGACATTCGGATTTGAAATTTCGTGGCGTCGGATTGGTCGATCGCGGCTACATGAAAATTGGTTCGGCAATACTGCTTGAGTTGATTGTCGGCGATTCAACTAGACTTGTTCCATAACCTGCCAAATTGCTCTCTCATTTTACCCATTTTATCGAAAAACGGCGGTTTTCGAGAAAATAGGCAGTTTTTTTGGGGTTACGGAACATGTCTACTGATAAACTTGAAGAAACTATTTGTTCTGTAAAATAAAATGAAAAGTGATTGTTCCCACTTAAATCCCTGTCCTCGGTGCGATAGTCTTGATGAAATGTTGTCGGTGAGGAAGGGCTGGTGGAAGAATGTTCGCCCGTCCGACCCAAATCGTGGTACTGGACTGGAGGACGTGTTTTACACTGTCAATTGCCACGGATGTCTATTATGTACAAAACGATGGGACACTGAGGAAGAAGCTATCGCCGCTTGGAATAATCCCGACACAGACGCCATGTGGGACTATTTTGTCACGCTGGAAGGCTTGGACAGAGAGACGCTCAAAGCAAGATATGTGAGGGAGGCGGGCGAAGAAAAAGCACGCTATGCGAGGCAGGTTCCGCATCGATCACGATCGTAATTTGCACCGCTGGATCCGCTGCCGTAGAATAGAGGCATGGATAGAAGAGAATTTTTGAGAGTAGCTGCGATAGGCGGCGTGGCACTGTGTTCCCCGCTTGCAGTAGCGGCGAGGACGGTAGAAGTAAAGGAATGGGATGGGGTCCGGCAGATTACCCTTCGCCCTTTTGTCGACCTTCGGGTACGTCCAAAGGATAGCAACCCTCACCCCAATGCCTATGTGGACCTGGATCAGGAAGTCATTGTGCTCGATGAAAAAACAGTGCATTCACTCAGAACGGCTTACGCCGTCAATCCTCACCTTAGTCGTGAGGAAGTTGTGGACAGATACGAAACTCTTTTGGGGCTAACGTTGGGGCGCTAGTGCGAATTTACGGACAATGGCATCAAACTCTTCGACAGTGCTGATTTCTGGTCGAACGGTAGCGTGAAACACCCCTCCCTTACGGGAGGGGCATGCGTGGTGCGGTAGGGTCATTTTGACACTGCCCTTGGGTTCGTTATAATTACTCTCGGTGATGAAGAAAATGTGTCGCGATCGCGCGTTTCTTCCTTGGCTCATAGCTGGTTACTATGGGTTGAAGTTACTTTCGCCCACTGGTGCTCTGACACCAGTGGGCACTTTCTCCCCCGAATCTCACATAAACTTGCCAGCTTAGCAAGAGGGGGCTGGGGCACCCTCCATAGGAATGTAACTGTCCCTGTGGCAGGTCCGTCGGATTTTTCTGCTCCCACTTGCCAAAAATGCCGATGTTCGGTAATATGGGGGCAACATGACAAACTATCAGGCATTTTGTAGTGGCTTTTGGTCGGCGTGGGATTTCACCCGCCCGTTCTCGGAGTGTCCGCGGATACGCTATCGGGGCGATGAATTTGATGCGCAATGGTCGCAAGAACTCGATGCGAATAAAAGCGCTTTGGAGTCTGTTGGCGATTATTTTGGTTCTGTCGGTGGTCATTTGGACCGGGCTATGAAGACGATAGAAGGGTGATTGTGATGTGGATGAAGGGTCGCCGGTCTTGCTCAGTTGATCCGTTCTTATCAGAAAAAGAACGGATCAACACCGTGATTCTGTCAGAGCCATTTTTCCATTTTGCAAAGAATCAGGTAAAATAACAACAGTGTTATTAATTTCATGGCGCACCTCCTTTCTACGGGCTAGCCGTGGTTAATTGTTGCCGGTTGAGCGTTGCTGCGCTCGACCGGCTTTTTCTTGCCCGAATCCACCGTGGATTCGGGTCACCTGAATCTACCTTAAGCGTCGCAGTGAACCGGAAAAAACAATGACACCTCGTAACTCTTGCGATACCAACGGGTTATAGTTTTTTGAGTCGCCCCGCAAAAACTGGTAAAATAGGGGTCATGAGCACATTCCAAAATCCGTTCCTTCTCCCTGACACTCCCCAGCCTAAAAAAAGGGAGGAGATTCCGTCTATACCGATAGGCAGTACCCCATCGCCCCAGCCCCTCCCCCCTGCCCGTCCTTTACCGGAGATGCGGTCTTTTGGGGACATCCGCGCCACCCGGCAGGCTATTTTCGATAGGATATTGAAGGCCACATCGAATTTAATGCCGATTGAGAACGACCGGTATTCTTTCACTTTGACGGATCCTTTTTATGCAGAAAAGGATGACCCCACCCCGGATCAGGTCAAAAGGGCGATTATTGAAAACGGCAGTGTCAGTAAGACACTCAAGGGCACATGGCTATTGACAGACAAGCAGACGGGGCAGACCTCCCAGCGGCCTGCGGTAGTGGCGAAGGTGCCTTATCTTTTAGACAACGGGACATTTCTGCGTAATGGGACAAAATTTATTATGCGGAACCAATCCCGTCTCCTCCCAGGGGCTTATGTCCGTCAGAAGGAGAACGGGGAGTATGAAGCGCACATCAATGCGGATATGCGCGAGGGGGCTATCCATCATTACGGATTGGAGCCGGATACCGGTGTTTTCAATGTTCTGGTATCAGGGTCAAAAACACCGATTTATGGTCTTGCTAGGGCATTGGGCGCCACGGATGAAGAAATGGAGGAGGCGTGGGGGGAAGATCTGACCAGAATCAACAAAAAGAAGTTCCAGGTATCGCAGATTAACAAGCTTTATGACAAGCTTGCCCGGGGCAAAAAGACAGCAGTAACGGATGAGGAGAAAGTAGATGCCATACGCTCCTCTATGGAGAAAATCAATTTTGATCCTGAGGTGATGGAATTGACGCTGGGGAAACCTTACAAGCACATGAGTAAGGAGGTGCTCCTAGCAGCAACGAGTAAATTGTTACGGATTTCCCGGGGGGAGGATGAATCGGACGACCGGGATAATTTGGCTTTCAATGAAGTCTACGGGCCGGAGGATATTTTTGAGGAGCGGCTATCCAAAGATACAGGATCCTACCGGCGGCAGCTGTTCTATAATTTGGTACAGCGGTATGGCGGCAATATTGAGAAGATTCCAGCAGGGGCATTATCCCGGCAGGTGGATAGTGCTATCCTCGCCAGTGGTTTAGGGGGCAATCCAGAAGAAGTGAACGCCCTTGAAGTCTTTGATAAAGCATATTCCTTGACAAAGATAGGTCAGGGCGCACTGAGTAGTATAGATGCAGCACCCGATGAATCCCGTAATGTCCATCCAAGCCAGCGGGGCTATATTGATCCTTCCCGTACACCGGAATCGCTCCGTGTTGGGATAGATACCTACCTAGCAACCGCGTCTAGGAAAGGGGCAGACAGGCAGATGTACACGCCGGTTTTGGACAAGGACGGGCAGCAGACCTATGTCCGGCCGAAGGATTTGATGCGGAAGACAGTGGCCATCGGGTCTGAATACAGGAAGGCAATGGACGATGATTATATCCCGGTTATGCAGCGGGGGAAGGAAGTGCTTGCGAAGAAGTCAGAGGTGGAATACGTGCTTCCTAATTTTGAGGAAGCATTTTCCCCATTAGCGAATCTTGTTCCGTTCAAATCCGGGATGCAGGGGAACCGCGTTGCCATGGGATCACGTTTCATTTCGCAGGCATTGCCGCTAGTGAATGGGGAAGCCCCCTATGTGCAAACAGGCATTCCCGGTAAACCAGGGCGGAGCTATTATGAGGAATTTGGGCGTGATGCCGGGGCAATATTTGCAGATCAACCGGGAAGGATATTGGAAGCCACGGATGATCACATCCTGATAGGAAATGCCGATGGGACAAAGAAGACAATCCCATTAGCACGATGGATGCCCGGCAACCGGAAGACGGCGATTTCGCAATCCCCTGTGGTTACAGTAGGGCAGCAGGTACAGCCGGGGGATATTTTGGTCCGATCAAATATGACCGACGATAAGGGGGCCATTGCACTGGGGCTCAATGCTAATGTCGTTATGGTGCCGTGGAAAGGGATGAACTTCGAGGATGGGATTCTCATTTCTGAATCCTTTGCCAAGCGGGCGACATCACAGCATATGTACCAAAGTAAGCTTGATCTCACCGATGATTACAAGATGGGGAAACACTCCTTTATGGGCATCTTCCCTTCTACCTTCAATAAGCGGCAATTGGACCAGATGGACAAGGATGGTGTAATCCTGCCGGGAACGACGGTGAAAAAGGGGGATCCGTTAATCCTAGCTGCCCGATCCACAGAGGACAGTAAAAAAAAGGGACGGCGAAGGCTATTTTCAGATTCTACATTGACATGGGACCACCATGATGACGGCGTTGTTACGGATGCCTATTATTCCCCAAAAGGGGCTACGGTATTAGTCCGTGCGGAGATGCCGATGCGTGAGTCAGACAAGCTTTCGAATCGTTTCGGATCTAAGGGCGTAGTCCGCATTCTACCTGATGAAGAAATGCCGATGACCGAAGACGGCATGGTAGCTGAGGTGGTTATTTCCCCCGGCAGCACGGTTTCCCGCGGTAATCCGGCAATGTTGGCTGAGCTGGCACTTGGCAAACTCGCCAAAATCACCGGGCAGACCTACAAGGTCACTGACTTTGAAGATATTGAAGACATCCCTGAGTATGTCAATAAGGAACTGGAGAAATACGGTGTCTCCCCTGATTCACCTGTGATAGACCAAAAGACGGGGAAGAAGATTTACAATGCCGATGGCAGCGGTGCAGCTAATGGGAGTATGTGGATGATGAAATTACACCATACCGCAGAAGGGAAGATATCCGGCCGCGGACTAGGCGGTTACTCTGCTGATGGTTCGCCAAGTAAAGGGAACGACACCGGTGCCAAACGTGTATCCCCCTCTAACCTAAACGCCCTGGTATCCCACGGGGCCTACCAGACCTTTATGGATGCAAAGTACCACCGTGGGCAAGCTAATGAAGATTACTGGTTACAGTACATGAAAGGATTCGACCCGCCGGTAAAAAAAACACCCCTTGTCTATGAGAAATTCGAGAACTCCCTGAAGGCATCTGGGATCAATGTTACCCCTGATGGGGGACGTATCAATGTTATGGCAATGACCGATAAGGATGTCGCTGCCTTAGCCGGTAATCGTGAAGTGAAATCAGGGGAAATGATACGATGGGAAAAAGATAAACAGCCCATCGCCGGCGGTCTGTTTGACCCAACCCTTTTTGGAATGAATGGCGACCGCTGGGGGAAGATGACACCCGTAGTACCCATCCTGAATCCCGTGATGGAAGACCCCGCTAGAATTCTACTGGGACTAAAACAGAAGGAACTAAAAGCCGTCCTTTCTGGCGAGCAGCCCTACAAGCACTATGGCAGTGGGCAATCCGCCATACAGGCAGCCCTAGGGGATATCAAAGTAGATAAGGAACTGGCACGGCACAGAAACATTATTCAGAACGGTAGGGCATCAGAAAGGGATTCTTCGGTACGCGCCCTTGGTTACCTAAAATCATGTGAGCAGATGGGAATGCACCCGAAAGAATGGATGCTTTCGAGTCTTCCCATACTGCCGCCTAAGTTCCGCCCCGCTTCCGAAATGAAGGATAGTAATGTCCCCTTAATCGATGATGCCAATTATCTGTACAAATTGATGATAGATACGAATAATGCCCTGAAGGAATTGCGCACTATCACAAAGGACACGAAAGCAGAAGAATACGGACTGTACGAGTCGTACAAGCAGGTAACAGGATTAGCCGACCCCACACACCCTAAATTAGTACAGCGGCAAGTCCGCGGATTGCTGAGGGGAGTATTCGGTGTAGGCTCGTCTAAGTTTTCTATGGTACAGCGGAGCCTGCTAGGAACCACAGTAGATAGTGTAGGACGCGGGGTAGTAGTGGGCGACCCTGATCTGGATATGGATTCAGTGGGATTGCCAGAAGATAGAACATGGGATGTGTACCGCCCTTATGTGATGCATAGGCTGACAAAGAGGGGTATCCCATGGGCACACGCCGCCGGTATGATTGAAGACCGGAAGGAAATCGCAAGGGAGGCATTAGTTGCAGAGATGGAAGAGAGACCTGTCATTATGGATAGAGCACCGGTACTGCATAAAGGAAGTATGCTGGCGTTCAAGCCAAGGCTTGTAGCAGGTGATTCTGTTAGGATGAATCAGTTCGTGCAGAAGTCGACGAATATGGATTTTGACGGTAACTGCTGCGACTATGATACTGAAATAATTTTGAGTCTATCTGAATCCGTGATAAACTCTTCCCCATTGGGACGGAAGTGGTTTACTCAATGGAGAAAGGATATGGCGATGATTTCAGATGGCACAAGCGTATGGGCGAAGTCGGAAAAAACAGGGGATTCGATTGCGAGGGTGAGGATTGGGTTCCTTACTCGGGTCGGCACCCCCATCAAGGATAAGAATGGTGCCGATGTGTATGCCTTACCTGACGGCATTTCGGTACTCAGTTATGTACCTGGGGTGGGCGCAGAAATGTGCCCAGTAACAAGTTATACTGTTGAGACCAATTGTCCATGTGTAGAGGTGGAAACGGATAGCGGACGCCGTGTAACCGTTTCCGACAACGAGAGTTTATGTGCGTTCAACCCCGATACGGGTCAGTTGGTGAAGATAGCTCCAAAAGACGCTATCGGTAAATTTGCACCTGTTGTACGTGAGATACCGAATTGTGTGGTCGGAAAGGTAGGAGATCGGGAGCTGGGTTGGTGGTACGGCTCTCTCGTTTCTGACGGTTGGCAGTCCCCCAGGATGATCGGCTACGCGAAACTGGAAAAAGTAAAACGGGATGAGTTTGAACGTATTGCTCGTAAGTATATTCACGAAAATTTCCGCCGATATAATTACCCGGGATCAAAGGGAGAGAAGGGCAAACTTGGGGATAGCATGAAAATCCATCTTAACGGTGCCGATCTCGCTGGGCGCGTACTTACCTGCACTAAAAAAGGGGGCGGTCGAGCAGCATTACGTAAGTTCATTCCGAGGCAGCTGTTAGACGGCAGCCGGGAAATGTTACTCGGGCTTCTTGCTGGACTTATTGATGGCGATGGTTCATTGGCGGTGAATACTGTTATGAAGAACCCCAGGATGGCTGTTTGTATATCGACTTCAAGTAAGTATCTTGTCAATTCGGCAAAAGAACTGTTGCGAAGGCTTGGTTGTCGTTATTCTGTAACAGTGTATCCGCCTCGGGGTCATTCCAATACCGCTTATACCATTCATCCTAGTGTTTGCGATTTCTATAAATTGCTGCCGGAGTTATCCTTTGTGGGGGCGAGGGAACAGAAGATGCGGCAAACATTCCTGTCGATGTCGAAGCCAGTCGATAAGCAAGATCCGATACCGGTTGCAATTTCTTTGGCGAAGGTGTTACGCCAGTATGTTGGTTCGTCAAAAAAGAACGGCACAAAAGAACAATCGCAGGTTTATAGCTCGTTATGCGGCGCGGTTAAAAAGGGATATTTGAGCAGGGATTCCGCAAGAAAGGTGCTGCAGTATTACGACTATCCGGAGTCCGATAGCCTCAAGGAACTAGCGGCAAGGGTGCACGATAAGTCCATTATTTGGGAAAAGATTGAAAAAGTGACTGAAGCAGGGAATCGGGATGTATATGACTTGGCAGTACCTGCTACGAAGATATTCGCCGTCAATGACGGTCTGGTTATCTTTGACACATGTAACTTCCATGTCCCCAAATCAAAGGATGCAGTGAAGGAAGCCTTTGAATTACTGATGCCGAGTAAGAGCCTTATCAAGGCATCGGATATGAAATCAGCAATGCCGCAGATGATATCAGAAAGTGCCGGCGGCTTGTACCTTGCCAGCCTGCCGCCTGATAAGAAACAGAGATCACGGACATTTATGACATGGAAGGATGTGCAACATGCTTACGACAGGGGAGAAATTGCCATGGATGATCCCGTGGTGGTTTTGAGCTGATGCTAGAATAGTTATCAGTGCTTTTAGCATGGGCGCGTCCATTCTTTGGTTGTAACAGGCCGCGTTCGCCCGTCGGAGTTTTAGTTTTTTTGGCCGGCGGGCTTTTTTCTCTCCCTATTGACACGGCTTTGTTGGTAGGGTATATTCTGCGTTTCTTTCCCCTGCACGGATGTATGTTACTAAAATCGCCGCTTACCCGCACGGAACGTTATAAGCAAACAATTCAAAAGATGGTGCTCTCCCGTCTTAGCCCTGACAGGATATGGGAACTCCGTAGGGAGTATGAGGACAAATTGGAGACGATTGCCGATCTGTCCGCACGGACAGGTGTCCCGCCGGTTCTATTATGGTCAGCACTGACCCCTCTTTATGAAAAGGTGCAGATCAAGCATAAACTCTTACAGTTGGAGATAAGGATCTATGATTTGTTGGCTAGAAATTTCTCCCGCTCCTGGATAGCCGATGAACTGATGATGACAGAAACCGACGTGGACAATTACACCGTTGACCAGTTTTCTGATACGATGTTCCGGCTGCGCAGTTGGTACTGTGATCAGCACGCTTCTGCGAGCAGCACAGTGGGGGACGAACGATGGGAATACTTCACAGAAGCGAACCTCCCGCCCGCTTCACGTATCGGATGGAAAGCAGGGGATTTGGCGGCAATCCCAGAAGATCGATTAGGACGCTGCCCTACCTGCGGGGAGAAAGTACATCTGCCCTGTTATGCCTGTGCCCTGAAGGAGTACCTGAAGGAAAACAAAATATCGCAGGCTGCGGAAGTGTCCGATGCAGATGATGAAGAAGAACCGCTGCCGTCGCTGATGTTCCGGTAAAATTGCTCTTGATCGAATCGGCGGGAATTGCTATTGTTCGCTCATCTTTCTGGACCGTAGTTATTGCGGCAGTTATCTCGCTTTTTCCGGGCGCGATCTGTACATTACTGGCGGGGCTAATATGGCGGCTATATTTGATTTGCACTATTAGATAGGTCAGCAAACCTAGCCAAATTTCTATGAGGCAAAGTATCGCCAGTAGGGCAGACACAAGCCAGCGTGTGTGTTTCTGCGACTTGACGAGATTGTCGATTGTCCGGTCTTGTTTTTGAAAGTAAGCTATTATTTTTTCTTCTGACGTCATGGCTTAATTTGTTGAAGATCCTCATTGCCACTCAGTCGGATTACTTGGTTCTTTTCTAGCGACTGGACTTGCTGCCATAGACAGGCGTGTTCGATCGCCAATCTTCCAAGACCCAGGACTAGGATGATTTGTGTGAAGTAAATCATCCATGTGACGTATCTTTGCCATTCGCGAAGAGCAGCGTTATTGTTGCTTGACTGTTCCATATTTATTCCTTACGTAACCATAGCTTATCATGCGGGCGACGGGGACTCAATATTTGTGATAGAATAGGCGATATGACATTCGTAGAGTTGTTGGCAAAGTTCTTTTTCCCGCCGGAGAAAAAACAGGCGGAGATGCCTGTTTTTATGGTGCCGGCGTGCGTAGTACGGCAGCGCATTTATCGGAAAATGGCTGAAAAGTTTGCGGATTGGGTACCGTGTAAGACGGCGGCATCTCGTTGGAAGACTGAACTATTGAAATGGCCTATTGCGAAATTACTTGCGACAGTCCGGCAAAGGACATCATTCCCGTTGCCGACCGATTCATATCTGCGGGTAAAGAATCGACAGCTACAGGATGGGCAGGCGCAGGCAATGTTAAAGGATATAGCGCTACGGAGTTTACGCGGTGATGCTAAAAATCTAGAAGACGTAGCGAGGATTTCTGCAGACCGAGATGTTCTCCGCCGTACCCTTCGCTACGAACCGATTGGGCGTCCCGTATCGGTCACTTCAATTCCGCACAAACGAACAAGAGCATTTCACGGTACCAGTAGAGCGGGCGAGATCGTCGACGTAGTGCGGGATCAAAAGGGGCAGCCTCAAATGGTGCTTCGGGCATCATCTGCTTTTCCCGGCGAGGTTGGTACATTTTATGGGGCTCGTTCGGAATTTGCCGCACCGTATAGCAAGGGCATCGGTCAGCGACACGTGTCTTACATAGATGAGAGGGCAATGTCGGGAGGTACCGGTCCTCGTCCAATAGGTCCTCGGTTGCTAGGGGAGTACAATATCAAGGATATTGCCCCTAAAGTCTGGCATAGTGCTGAGCAAGAGTCGCAGATCAAATCTGAGATCGCTAAACGTTTTGCCGAAAAAATGAGACTCTTTCTCGATGAAAGGAAACGATCAATGCGGGCGCAGAAAATACGACAACTGTGGGCGAGCTTGACCGGGAAGAAACCTGTCGAAATATCGGCTCCCACCCCTCCTCCGCCTACCACACCTCACCCTATGTGGCATAGGAGTGCGCCAAATGGTGTGCGTTGGTTTGATGTAAAGGGGGGACGAAGTATGGAAGACATACTGAGAACAAGAGCCGCCGTAGTTGATGGTACATCTGTTCCGTACGAAGGGGTGGGTACAGCACAGGCAGTGCCAGTGCGGAGGCTTTGGGCGGTGCGTGAAGCCAAGCCAGGGGAGCCGCCGCACAAATTAAATTTGCGAAGACAGCAGAAGGCGTTAGAGCAAACTGATGCCGCGAACCCGCATGAAGTAGTGACACCGATTCGTCTGTTGGAATCCGAAAAAATGCCAGAAGTGAGAATGAAATCATTCTTAGAGCGGTATCGTCATCAGTAAAAAAAAGAGGGGAATCGAAATTTTCCTCTCTGTGCTACAGAAACTCACACCAGACTCAGCGCATCACGTATCTCATCCGGTAATTTATTCCGAACAAATGTTTTCAACTCCTCAGGTATTTCCCGGTAATACGCTTCTGCAATACTTCCGGTAATTGCTGCGAGTGTATCACTGTCCCCGCCAACAGAAATAGCATTTTGAACGGCAGAGACAAAGTCATGGCTCTCCAGAAAAGCGATAATCGCCACGGGCACTGTTCCCCTACACGTTTCGTCGAACGGATAATGCGGTCGAATAGACGCAAGCGACTGGTCGAGTCTATACTCAAAGTAGTCTTTGTACACGGACGTGACGGTACTGCGTATGTCTTCTTTAGCCCAACCAAGCCACGCTAACACCATCGTTAAGCCGGTCGCCTGTGCCCCCATAATACCGTGCGGATGATTATGCGTGGGTGACGTGGCTAAAGCCACGCCATAAAACAACCCCTCTACTGTGAGATTGAGTAATTGCTTTTCCTTCGAATTTCCGCCCGCTTGTCGATACAGTTCGCAGAAACACCGAATAACAGGACTGATCCTCATAGCCGCGCCATTTCCATAGCTGTTATAAGGCTCGCGTTCATTGGATTGTAGCCACGCGCGCATACGCCCGCCGTAGCTTTCGTGAGGGTAACGATTTCCCCACTCCCACAACGCTCGATCGTACTCTTCGTAAAGAATATGTCTTGCGAGGGAACTTCTGCCGAAATGACGCATGAGACTATCACCCCCGCTCTTAGCTTGAGCGTCTGCAATCGCTGCCGTGAGTACAGTGTCGTCTGTGAGATAACATGATTCATTTATCAGTTCAATTGTCTCGGGACGATCTGTTTTATGATTATCAAATTCGTAAATAGAACCACAAATATCGCCAATCGCCGCACCGTACAGTGAAGTCCAAGGCGTTTTCCATTTTTCTGTCCGCGATATAAGGTCAATAGACCGATCAAAGTCGACAGTCGGGAATGCGACTGTATCAACAGTTTGTTTTTTTCCAGTAAGCCATCTCCAAAGGTTCATTTTCTCTCCTTTCTTTCGTTCATTTTGCCGGAATTGCCCGACGAAGCAAGAGGGGGCTAGGGTACCCTCCACAGGAATATAACGCAGAAATAGACAGATTTCAGTAAATAGATTGAGACCGAAGTCACCACAGGCGGGCAATTCGTAGCCAGTTACATTTGACGTGAGCGATGAGCCACTTTGCAATTAACGTGATGAGGACGGTTGGGATAAGAGGAGGCGGACATGGATCAATCACTACGCAGTAGCGGAAGAAAAATTCCTTTTTAATTTTGTCGCCGATCGCGACGATACGCTGTTTTTGCTCTTCTATTTGCTGCGACAGTTGTTCCCGTCGATCATTTTTTGCGTCGGTAGATTCCATAATTGCTCTCCTTTCTTTATTCATTTTACCGGCAATGCGACCAAGTTCTGTCGAAACACTATTCATCCGTAAACTCCAACCGAGATGTTTCTTTGACTGGCTCGTTCGTCACGACGACGATTGATGAAGTCCTCAATTTCTTGTGGCAGCTGTGCTACGTCTGGATACGATATAATTTGCCGTTCCGATCCATACGAGCTATCAATTGCCCGATTATCCAATTCCTGAAGAGCTCTCCCGATTGTTTCTGCCATTTCGTCCATAGGAACACCCTGTGATTGCCCATCGCCGGGCAGGAAATCCCGCACGGCAAGCGGTATTGGTCCCGCACCTCCGCCATCCTACCAGATCTATCGGCAGAATGGAACAGCGGGGATAGTTTACTTTACTATCGAGCTTTCCTTTCTTTATTCATTTTGCCGGATTTGCCCGACTTAGGCAAGAGGGGGCTAGGGCACCCTCCATAGGAATATAACGCAGAAATGGGGGGATTTCAGCCAGTGGTTCCGTAATAGTCGCATGGCCATGCTTCTGTGCTATAATTGCACGGATTGGTAGCTTTGATGGATTTCTTCATTTGTACGTGGGCTCTGTTAAAGTCGCTTTCGCCCGCCGGTGCTTGTAACACTGGCGGGCATTTCTATGATTGGTAGCTTTGATTGCTGTTTTCATTGGTAGTGAATAGTGTGTTCAAGTTACTTTCGCCCGCCGGTGTTCTAGCGCCGGCGGGCACTTCTATACCCGGACAACCTACCATCAACTCGTTATGAGTCAATGGGCTTTGTGTAGAAAACACAAAAAAATGTCAGCCCCAATTCTGTACGTCGTACAGAAATAAGAGCCAAACTGACGCGTCGGATACAATGGGGAGAGACCTTTTCCCTATTTTCAAAGTATGCCATCTCTTCTTGACATTCCTTTTTCTACTGTTCCATCCCGCAATTTGTTAGTGAAGTTGGCGAATCAGGCTGGTCTTACGCAGGTCAAGCCGGATGACGGCATGGGGGGTTATAAGGATTGGGCGATAGATAATTTGCTATGGGACAGAAACGCCAGTACCGCGTCTAATTTGATGGGATGGGGGTCGGCTTTGGGGGCCGCGTTTATCCCTGGGGTGGGCTGGGTAGCCCGCGGTGCCTTGTTGGGAAGTCGGGCGGCGAGAGCAGCAGCCGTGGCGGGAAAATTACGAGGGGTTGGAGCTGCAGCGAGGGGAGTGGGACAGGCAGCAGGAAGATTACAGAAGGCAGAGCAATTACACGGAATTGGAAAGGCACCCGCTTATGGTATGGCGGCGATGCGAAGACCTGCCGCTCTTCCCAAGCTGCCGCAGCCTAGCCGTTGGGGTACTTTTGCTGGAAATCTCGGTAGGGATTCTGCAAATGCGGTTATCGGGTATCAGGCGGGTTTAGCCGGCGGTGCCGCCTTGGGATCGGGAATCGATGCGGCTATAGGTAAGAATAACAATTTGGTAGCGGAACCAACCTACATGGACAGAGCAACGAGCCTTAGGGAGAATTTCGGGGCACCGTTTACGCGGATTTGGGGACGAACACCTGCCAATTGGGCAGCAGGTAAGGTAAATAAGCCTTTAGGTGAGTACCTTAAAAAGAATCTGGCGAGTCCGCATGATTATAATGCGGCAGGACATGCTGGGTTGTCGGCGGGATATTTTGGAGGCGATTTTGCGGCTAACTCTTTAGCTCCTGACAAAGGCACCCGTGCTATTAATGCGTTCGCAAAGCGATACGGTGTGGACACAAATGATCCGCAGACAATGAGGGAGTTTCGGAATAGGCTGGAAGCCACGGGTGTGGTTCATCGTAACTATGGGGATTACTACCGCGGTCTCCGAAATTATACTGATGCCCAGGGATCGCCGATTACCTCTTTCGATACTTCAGGATTGAAGGCACGGGGCGGCGGCGAACTAGCGGGCATAGAGACGAGGGATTTAACGGATTCCTTGGCAAGTTCGTTAGGGGTTGCTACCCCTATGAAGAGAACGACGCAGGATCAATTCAATCGGCAACCGTTAGAGCAACAGACAGCTGCCGGTCAATCTGCAACCGTGCCGCAAGGACAGGTTGGTTACAATGGATTCAGTATGCGGCATCCTTCCACGGGTCAACCCATTCCGATATCACCGGAAATGATGAACAATATCCGCAGAGGGCCGAACGGTTGGGTCGTAACGACCCGTTATGGAGATATCCCTGTTTATCCAAGTTGATAAAAAATGTATAAGAATCTTGACAAATTAATGGCGTTGGTCGGTGGTGAAAAAACAGCTTTCATGGCAGCCCCGCCGATGGATCCCGCTATGATGGGAATGCCCCCTGGGGCACCGCCAATGGATCCCGCTATGATGGGAATGCCCCCTGGTGCTCCCCCGATGGATCCCGCTATGATGGGAATGCCCCCAGGAGCCCCACCAATGGATCCCGCTATGATGGGCGGCGCACCGCCAGCAGATCCGGCGGCACAGACAATGGCAGATCAGGAAATGCTGCGCACCCTTATCCGTGAAGAAATCCAAAAAGCGATGGGCGGCGGTGATGCCGGGCAAGGTGTAGCCACGGGACAGAAAAAGGGCGGCAATAAATTTGAAGATGCCATTGCCCAATTACGGCAACAGAATGAACAGCAGCTGAAGGTCATCGTTGCTGCCCTCCGTAAGGCAGGATTGGAAATCCCGCTTGCGGATATCATGGGGATTGAATCTGCCGGGCAGCAGCAACCTGGGACGCAGGGTGTTTCCGAAACACTGCAACCAGGTATTGCCGGGACACAGGATGGCTCGCTGATGGCGAAGGCAGCTGAATTTGACCGATCCGTAGCGCAATTGGTCAAATTGGCGGAGACAAGGGATTCGTTGAAACGATCGGCAATGGGACGTAAACTAATAGAGTTCGATCCATTGCTGCCGGAAAGAAATTACTTTGCCGGCCTGACCCGATAATGCGATTGTTACTCGGTATAGAGGGGCACAGGACTGCAATCAGTAAGCAGTTTATTGCGTCATTTCTGCTTCACGATCAGCAGATGTCCCCCTCAATACTGGGATTGGAATACACGGTAAACGAAGGGATACTTCGCACATTTATTGATGCAGCAGCCCCGGACTTTTATCAGGTATTGCAACGGAGCGGTTTGATGCAGGAGGCATTAAGGAGTGAATACAGGGCACCATGTTTACTTTGTGTGCCCTACCTAGGCAAAGGGGTACCCGAACAGATACCCGCTATTTCCCAATTGTTGGCTATCAATGATCATGGGAAACAACTTTTTTTGGCATGGCAGGAAACAGGACAGTTCAGGTCATTGATGTTCGATGACCCTAAGTTTGAACAGACGGTAAGATCATTTTTTTAGCGAATATTCCAATGAGCACTGTAACATCGTGGTTATCCGGGTTTTATGCAACATGCAAGGTTCTCCTTGCAGCGTGGATATACCGTAAGCCCATTATTGCAGTGATGGGGGATGTGGGAACGCTTGAAAAATTGTACGCCCAGTTGGTTGTTTGCGACGATGCGAAGAAAGCAAGGACTATTGTACAGTCCATCCTTAACTTGCCCTCCATAGAAGCGGTTGTTCTTGCCACCCCGACAAAGATCGACGATTTGTGGCTGCCGCGGATAAAGATGTGTGTGTCCGATATGCTCGTTTTTGATTTAGCATGGCGTATTCTGCGCGGGGAATGGAACATCAAAGTACAGCCAGACAGGCAACGGCGATTCCTATCCGGGATACGCTCCATCCTGCCCTTTGCAAGAATTGATACCCGGGCAGAAACCGCGACAATAGATGTGGAAGTTTTATCCGATAGAGAAGCAGAAGGCATAGTAGAAGTGGTCTCGTTGATTTCACTGCTACTGCAGGTTATCCCGAAAATTGTAGCACTTTTTAAAAAATGAGTAATACGAATCCAAATACTAATCCGAATCAGTATACCAACGGTTTCACCCAAGGTAAGGTCGTTACGCCGAGTACCGTTGCCGTGGGCACACTGGAGTCACTGAGCGAGTCGTTGAGACAGGCGGTCGAAGATCGAACGCGCAATGATGCCAAGATAGCCGAAATAAAGAAAACAATATCCGGTTCTATGGCGATACTTCAATCGCTGGATAATACGGTGCACGCCATCCAGCCGGAAGTCCCGGTAGAGCAGCTCCCATATACCCAGGAAGAGGATTTTTTGCCGCCGCGTGCGGCTCTATCGGAGAAACCGCAGGAGGGGAAGGAAAGACGTAGGTGGCGGGCTCGGATAGATGATGAGCTGCGGGAGGAGAGGGAACAACGCCGACAGAAGCTGCAGGCCCATGTTGAGGAAATTGGGGACCTATTGTCCATGCTAAAAGGAGCGATTTGGGGTCTGGTCAAGCCGGTACTCATCTTCATCGTTCTATTCCTCCTGATTTGGATAGCCATGGGTTGGCTGAATGCCCCGAAAGCAGAAGGATGCTTTACATCCGATCGCCCGTCTAGTCGATTGCAAGAACGGCGGGAAGTCCGTGATTACATCAATCGTGAGTATATTGCTAAGGACAGGGAAGCTAGGCGATCACTGGAATCGTTCGATGACGTAGCTGATCCTGTTATTTCCGACACGCCAGCTGCCGAGGCAGCCCTCCCGCCTGTTCCCGTCATCGAAAGACGATCATTTCAACCTTTTCGACGCTAAATCCAATGCCTACTAAAAGTACTCTACCTTACTGGTGTATTGTCATCATTTTGCAAATCCTGCTTATCGCCTGGTACCAGGGATTGCTGGATGTAAGAATGATTAAACCGCCCACGCCGCCTGCGCCTTCAGATTTTTATCTGACAAAAGCACAGGTGCCCTTGGTACGTTCTGCGATCTCAATAATCCAAAAAGATATTGAGGATGGCTATTTAACCGATATTGACCTGACACTAAAAGGGTTTGCGTCCTTACTGCCGTCAGATTGCCGGGAAATGGTGCTGAAGGAATTGGGGACACCAGAAATGGAAGCGATGAGGGATATGCTTGAGGTTTTAGACGGCAAAGTTGCTGATTTTCAATAAACATGACAATAGAATTCGATTTTGATAGTTTGCCGGAATGGCAAAAACATGACCTTAGCAATGGCTTGACGGAGACGACCGAGGAGGATCAGCTCTGTTATGATGAGTGCTATGCGAGCGGTATTCCCTTCACCACCCATTGGGAAGATTTGGATGATTCAATGAAGTCCTTCCAATGGTGTACTGAGTGGGAGAAGTACATCCAACATTATGCCGACCTTATCGACTACGAGGGACGGGAGCAGTGGCTGCCATGGAACCTGTATAAGGAGCTGAATCTGAGTTGGTTAGATGGGTATAATTATGCCCAAAATTCGGGCGATTGCGCGAGCTTCGGGGCTCTTAATGCTACGAAAACCTGCAACCTTACTAACGCCAAGCGAACAGAAAAACCCATTAAAGAGATCGCACAATCGGTCGCCTATTCTTTCGCTCGTGGGAATGGCAAGCCGATATTTGGTTCAGGATGTAACCTGAACCCGCTGGCAAAGTGGACAGCGACGAAGGGAAATTACTGGACATCTGACTTCGGCAAGTATGATACAGGTCGGTACATGACGAAGTACCGGGCAGGATCAGAACAAGATAAAAATGCCCTGAAGACACAATCTATCCCTATATTTTTGCCGGAGCCGACATTTGATTATTGCTACGCCGTTTGTGCCGCTGGGTTCGGTATCGTCATTGGCAGCGGTGTCTATCCGACTGCTGCTGTAACCAATGGGGATGGTTTAAGTGTACCCAGTAGTTGGAAAAATGGTGGGCACGCTGTCTCTCTACTCGCAGCTTGTAAGGGGCAGTCAGGAAAACGGTATGTGTACATGGAAAACTCCCACGGGAATCGTTATGCTGCGGATAGGTACCGACCCAGCAAGCAACCCGGTTGCTGGATGACAGAGGCAGATATTAAAAAAATGGGTACTACACGGTACGGAATTTGGTATGTCGCGCTGTG
>Ga0123353_10003608_pt1 | contig 19604 bp, 15 predicted proteins | sample TergutLab28metaG_3_FD_92763 | JGI IMG/M metagenome (GOLD analysis project Ga0123353, IMG submission 92763) | Labiotermes labralis P3 segment gut microbial communities from Petit-Saut dam, French Guiana - Lab288 P3 | ecosystem: Host-associated > Arthropoda: Insects > Digestive system > Gut ... | reverse complement strand
GTGTGGTGTGTGTGTGTGTGTGGTGTGTGTATATGTGTGTGTGTGTGTGTGTGGTGTGTGTGTGTGTGGTGTGTGTATATGTGTGTGTGTGTATTTTAAAGGCTAGTGCTTGTTACGATTATTCTGTCGTTATGTAAGCTAGAGGGCCAAATTTGATAGTAGGTCCGGATAACTCCAGAACATGGCAGAGCTGGTGATAGTGACGAATAGGAACTGGAAGTGGTAATAAGAAAGAATTCTGGAAGGCATGCTGAAGTCGTTATCGCAGTGAGTTTAGTATCGACCATACCTAAATATATCACAACACAGCCACTCCGCGACGTAAGACCAAAACTTCCTTAAGAAATTTTCAATTGAAACTGCTTATAACAAAATGTAATTAATTTTTTTTCGAAGTACATTCCGAATTGTGCGCACGTTATGTTGATTAGACCTATCACAACGCCCGTTACTGGGACAACAATAAGACTTCTATCTATTTGAATCCCTTCGACCTTTTTGGAGGGTGCATATTGCACCTCATTTCGTACTTTCGACTCCCGAACTGGTATTCAGAACGTGACCTGTTCTTAAGTCCGGCAGTGCCTCTATTTGCATTACACGCTGCTTTATAGATCTTATGAATTTCTGGTGAACTTTGTCTTAGTAGCGATGTGTAGCACATTGCTACTAAATGTTCCCACAGTAGACGGAGCCTAATATTGGCTGACCCTTAGTATGTATCTTACTTTACATCATCTACCAAGAACTTTGATATGGATCCTCAATTTTCGAAACTTTGTGCACCCCTGCATGAGCCGTGATTTAAAAAGAAAGTAGGACTACTGGCGAATCACACCAGTGGAGGTCTACATTTGGGGACACCATATGGTCTGTTAGGGTGTCATCAGTGTTTACGGAGCAACATACTACCCTTGTCCTCCGGGCAGAATTGTGTTCCTCCGAAACCTTGGTAAGAACTTGCCAGTGGTAAAGTGCTCCACTCAGAAAGTCGTTGAACAGATCAATGTACGCAATTTATTGCACAAACCAAGTGCACAGTATTAAATATGTATATTAAGGACTTATCTCCGACAAGTTCCCGTACAATTTTACCGTCTTCAGGGAGCATACAGTGCCAGGTTATCATCGGTTTTAGACCTGGCATTATATGCGCCCTGATAACTATGCACTTGTACCGGGAGAATTAAGAGTTGCGTCCCGCAGTCCAGAAATTGTATCAGTTGCGTCCCGAGTTGTCAACTTCGAACTTGACGAGTTGAGTCCCGCGAGTAACAAGGAGTTGTGTCAGTTGCAAAGAAAGATATGGGCATACAAAATGTCCAACAATTGGAAGGTTCTTACACAGTTTTATTGTACTTTATACACAATTATATGCACACATACATAATTGTTATATCATGTTACGGTCAAATGTCTAAACCGTATTAAAAATTCTTTTCGGGGAAGAAGAAGGGCACATTATGTTCCTAATATGACCCATTTCAAGTTATTTTTATGATCTCATGAAAACACTGTCTCCGGAAAGAGTTTTAATACAGTAAATCTCGGAGTACGTAGCACCTGACCCCTGAACTGTGTTCGTATAATTCTTACCCATTCTGCAAACTCGCCTGTGTGATATTTCGTTATCATGCTGTTGTTTCATCCCCAGAAGTTATTCAATTGTTTCCCCAAATATGTTTGAAAGTTAATAACACATTTTTGTATGAACCGTTGCTTTCATTCATGATACGAAAAAAAGATTTTCGAAATATCAGGCTGAACAGATACCAATAATGAGAGCAGCAAGAGCACAAGCTTTAAATCTGAAATTAATAAAGTAAGCACAAATAAAATATGCCAGATTCTTGAATATATTTTGTCTATGAATGAAACACCAGAACAGAACTCGAAAGGATATTGTAATGTAGATTTTGTATTTACGTTGGATCCAACAAATTCTTCCTGTATTTATGGCATCAAGATAATTTTTAGTATCACGAATTTATATTTATTTTTAAAATGTAGAACTTCCGACCTCAAACCTCTTAGCTCACTGTGGTTTGACATGCGTAGTATCTGTTGTCTTTTGTGCAATAACATGCACTGTTACAGGAGTGGCGATTGGTATCTTAAATGCAAGCAATAAGAAACTACAAGTTGGTGTTTGGTAGACATTCATACGATACTGATGAAATAATTCGATTCTTGAAATCAGGTTAACCCTATACTGTCCAATTTTTGAGAAGTTTAAGTCCTCTTTTTTAATGTAGCTGATTTTTTAGACCTTCGTGTAGTGACACTTCTGACTTTGATGTAGATCTCATTCCGTATTTTTTTCAGTGCATGTACAAGAACAAAATTTTATGATGCGCACTGTACAACAGTGCATTAAAGTGGGTATGGAGTAACTCACATGCGTTTATGGTCCTCAATGATGATGCAGTACATTCCGACCAAACAGGCGGAGGAAAATTGGAGTCTGCAGGTAGTTGCAAAACTGTTCCACTTGCTTTTCTTTCGGAAGATTGGATAAGAATTCCAAAGCAAAGCAGTCGCAGACTTCCGCCAGTGGTAAAAGCGGCAGTCCAAATATTTTCTTCAAGAACTGACTTACCTCAGAGTCTTTTCTTTCCATACTGCTTGCTGAGCCCCAAAGATTATATTTTCCGCCACCGGCTCTGTTCTAAATGGAAACAACAAGTTTTAACTTCACAGCCTGGCCACACTGTTGTCACTGCGTTGTGGGTGGCGTTTCGAAGTCAGCGGAAACAATTGTTGGAAAAACGTCCACACCAAGTTTTGCAACCTCCGATACCGTATGTCTGAATAAATCCCCATAAGATGTTTGATGTTTATTGGCAAGTAAGATAAATTCCAGTGACACATAGTGACCATTGCTGAGTCCATGATTTGTAAACAGTTGGTGGGAAAACTTCGGTGCTGATTTGAATGTCCCGCCAACGTAAAGCACTTCAATGGGGCTAAAAAAGTGTAAGTTGTTTTTGCAAGAAAACATTACAATAGTTTTTTCCGAGTCATTAAGAAGCAAGTTCTGTCGAACTTGTTAACACCGGTACAGCACTCGATGCTTCATGAGTTTCTTCAATGTCTGTTGGGAGAGGAAGCAGTTGGGAGGAGCGTGCTTTATGCATGTTCCTGCTAATGTTCCTTATGTCTTTATGAGTCAGAGTATCCAACTACTGGCTGCGTAGTTCTTTGTGTATCAGTTTGCGCGGTCTGTCACACAAGTCCGCCATTGTTTTCCTTTTGACAGAATTATTTAATATCTGTCGGTTTAAGCAGACTTCACTGTCTGCATCACGGTTGTGCATCACATCCTCCTCCTCCTCCTCCTCTCCCCCCCCCTTAAATCTCTGGAATCTCATTGCACTTTTTATTGCATTTACATTTTTTGTCAGTGCAACACCATCGTTCCATTTTGTCAGCAAACATTTTTTGGAAACGGAACTTGGGGAAGCCCTGAATGACAAGGAGATTTACCTGAAAAGTGGCCGCGGGACGCAACTTGGAAACCCAGCTTGTACAGAAACATGTCGGATATGCAGCCTTTATATATATAATATATAATACTGTGTATTTGTTTGGTGCAATAAACTGCGTACATTGATCTACAAATGCACCGAATGGACGGCTTTCAAAACTCTGAAGAGGTGGTCATGAAAATCGACATTTAGAAGTTTTAATAGAATCGTAATTTAAATAAAATCAGCCAACAATAATGGACACATGACGTGAAGATTGTCTCTGCTTTTGTATGCTTTTGCAGCGTATGTCGCTGCAAATTTCTGAGAAAGAAAGACGTTTCGAAGGGATGTTGTGGGTGAAATTGAAACATCCTGCGTATCCGAGCTATTTTAGACGCCTTCGCCTTGTCTCGAAAGTAGCCTTCTAGCTTCACCATGTCCGTCTGTCACCATATATCAACTCGGCTCCCACTGGGTGGATTTTCATGAAATTTAGTATTGGAGACCTTTATTAAAATCTCCTAAGAAAAGTATGTATAAAATCGGACAAAATATCGGACACTAAACGTGAAGACCTAAGTACACATTACGTTGTTGACAGCCATGTATGTATGTAGCTCAACAATACAAAATAACTCATTGTTGCATTCCCAAGGCAACAGTGTTTACCTGAAAGTGACATAACGATGTGTCGTAAATACAGTACATTGCTTCTCTGTGAAGAAGTGTTACAATTTTCGAGATAATTGAACAAAGAGGAGCGAAAGCTCCTGAATTGTTAAAACTGTGCATACTTTTCCTGATTTGTTAAAACCTGCCTTCTTGATTCGTAACGAAACCTTACATACGTTGAGGTGCTTCCGATCTGGCGTACAAGCAAAACAAAATTACAAAATTGCTTTTCGAAAATCGCCAGGGACAAATAGAACCGTAATGTCCGATTCTGAAGGCAGAGGACAGCCCTGTAACCCCTTCCAAATAGCGAACTATAATCTATTATATTGCGTTGTGTTGTGGCAACGGCGTTGTTTTTCTGAAAGGTGTCGGCTGTTTGGCGTCGCCCTGCTGGCGGAGATTAATGATTGTGAACAATCAATTGCAACTGAAAAGTGTTCCCATAAAGGGCGCGGTCGAACACTGTGTCGAATAGGTTGGATAATTCTTCCGTGACTTTAACACCTATGTTTGTATATATCTCATTGGACTTCAATGGCAAACAGTGCTACAGCTAATTACATTTTTCATTTCTATGTATATATCTATTTCCTACTGTGTCTGTCTCTTCATTTCTACATCAGAATGTAGCCTATCTGTTATGGTAAAAGCTCATCGACTAGTAGTCGGCAACACCCGGACCGCGGACTGCACATGGCCCACTGGATTTCACATTCAGGTCCGAGGGCTAATTCAGTAACGAAACGAAGATTATTTGTGTACAGAAACACGCAAATTATGAATAATTTGTAGCCATAAAAAAACTTCTAAATTCGTCAGTGAATTTTTCCATCTATAAAGTAAAAAATATAATAATAAAACTGTGTCAAATATTTCTTTTTTTTTGCGTTAGAAGCCCCGCGTGTATAAAAATTTACGCTGCTGGTGGTGTTGATGATGACAGTGGCGGTGATGGTGATAGGCATAAAGTTAGGAAGACAGAAAAAATAAAACCGAGTGTCAGGAATAACGAAAGGGGCTTTGGCTCGGCCGGTTAGTCGCCTGCTTATCACTTTGGCATCGTGGGGTCGATTCCAAGGATTGTGGTGGACAAAGTGGCACTGGTTCCTCTGTCAGTATAATTTCACCAATGCTCCACACTCCTTCTTTCATCTAACAGCACCGCAGTAAATCCTAGTAACTGACAACGTCGTTAAATACACACTTTTAAGAAATAACTACAGGAATGAAGGGCGAAATGAATAAAGGAATAAAACACAAAGAACTAAAGACAGAAACAAAAAAGAAGAGCTAAGGGGACAAGAATAAGAGTTAAAAACAAAAAAAAATGAAAAAGATATAATAAAAACGAAAAAGGGAAATTTGCTTATATGGCGTAAATAACGAAAGTAAGCAAGGAAGAGGGAGAGAGAGTAATAATGAAAAGGAAGAATGGAAAAGTAAAAGTGGAAGCGAAACCGGAAGAAAAAGGATGAAATTAAGGAACATGCAGTAATGATGAAAGGAAATAAGAAGAGAAAAGAAAGTAACGTTATTTGTGGGCACGCCATAATGGCAGATGGGGGAGTGACGTTGTAGCTGCACTCGCTCAAACTTGGCATGATATAGGGTGATTGGTCAGCTTCATGCCCCGGTCTTTTTGTCTCCACTTAAAAAGCTCACAATATTCATTGAATAGGACGATGGGTGTGCGTCAGAGCGGTCTACAATTTTTGACGAGAGATAAATGTTTGCCTATGTCAGGAATCGCACCACGATGCCTAGGTCGTCTGGCCCGTCTGCGCTACCCTTGCTCGGAAGAAGCAAGATTCTGAGAAAATAAATGTATACATTTATTGGTAACTGAACAAGCGCTCACCTTGTCCTTAGTGCTGACTGTGATTGGGTAAGCCTGCACCAGCCACTTGACTATGTCCAGGTGATTGTAGTACACCGCCTTGTGCAATAGGGGAACTCCGGCCCCGTCTTTGCACAGTGCCATTCTCTTGCTCGTTTCCTCCTCTAACAGCATCTCCATATCCCCCAGCTGGCCCCTGGTCACGGCCTCATGCAGCATCTCGATCTTCGCCTGCAACATGGATTTACTTAGCTGGTAATCTAAAGTTAATTTTATAGACGGTGCTTTATGGGTCGGCCCGACTTGACGGTAGTGGTGTCCGGTTCTTCCTCAAAATAACTCCCTCTGACAGCCAGAATTAATATTTGTCAGGTTCTTTATTCGTTTCAAAGTGATGTGGTACTGAATTTTGGACATACAAGTATGCGGGGAATGTTTCAATAAGGTTGCAGACAAAATTGAATCAAATATTTAACTTTTAGTACACATTCCCTATAAATGTTACGTTTTTTGAAGTAATGAAACATGACTGAAAATACCATGTTACATGACGTAGTAAACATATTTTTTCCCCAAGGTTTTCTTTACTTTCTAAACGTCACGTGATTTCACGGTACACGTTTAATAGATTGTCATTTACACCCGTAAGACAAATATAGCCGTTTTTCACGAAACTCGCAAAAGCCGAGCAGCAATATGTTTAGATATCTTGAACCGAATTTGACTCAAAATGGACAATGAATACAGAAAGTACGGTTATAAGTTTTATTTGCTCCCGTAAATACAGTGTGGCTTTGTCGCCGCCAATTTTGCCGAACTCCCATACACTCAATACATTTTCATGGACGATCAGACGAAAAATGTGTAAAATATGGCGGATTTAATTTATGCCTTTAAGTAAAATAGGGCAGGATTTAATTGTGTGCCCTTAAGTAAAATAGGGGAAGATTTAATTTTGTGCCATTGCGTAAAAGGGGGCAGGATTTAATTTATGCCCTTAAGTAAAATATGACTGTCACGCAACCCGCATTTACACAGCGGCATTGCATGGAGTTCTTCTGTCCCGAATTTTAACCCAGTCTGTCAAGATATATGAAATCACTGGTATAATAAATTCACTGATGCGCTGAAGTATGACTCGCTGCAGCGACTTTCATGAAATTCATACTTACAAATAACTTGTAACGATGTCCTATTCTGAGTTTTATGAAAATCCGACCCCTTATGTAATGGCTATTACCACGTCACTAAGGGAAGGACGAGTGTGGTCTTCACATTGGCGCGAAAACGCCACAGTTGTTACGCTGCGCGTACTGTTACTGGCTGTTCATTTCACTCTCATATTCAGCCCGTCTTAGGGTCTATCTAACATTGTGTTGTATAGGTATACGATGTTCTTTATAAGCAAGGTAAAGAGACAGAAATGTGAAGCGAGTCACCTTGCCTCCTGTCGTACCGGTATCTATTCTATCTGGTATTCCCTGTACCAGCGCGCGAGAACAGATTTTCACCCTCGGCCATTCTCTACACTAACGGTTGCAAGGTTTACATACGCACAGGTTGCCGGCTGTTAATGCGCCTGCATTAGAAATTCCTACCGACCTGCAATACAACTGTGTCGGAGAAGTTGCCGTATAAGCACGGCGTCAGTGTTTAATTATTACGGGACCATAACTGTTGCTTTTACTTAAAGCAGACCCTTGCACAAACCTTTCCGACTGACCCGCAATGCCGTGTTACCGGAGAAGTTGCCGCGCCAGTACGGCGTCAGTCCATTAACTGCATTCTTCAGCGCCACGTAGCGAAGTGCTGCAAGAAATACCTGTATGTATATGGGCGAGGGGAGAGCTGTACTGCAAGGATATTCGTGTCTGATAATTTTAGACTAACTGGGTTCGTTTCTTGTCGTTACGGATTTGGCATTGGCTCGATCCTAAAACCCTCGTCCTGCTTCTCCTTCTCAGCATCATGATTCACATATTCGAATTTCATAAACGTCGACGGAAGTCTTGAGTAACAGAACGTATGTCAAAGTCCCGGGAATTACTCTGCTTTGTTGAGTTCGTTCCTTAGTTGTATTTATACCACTTGGCCACTAACCGTGGGCTGAACATTCGCGTTGCTGTATCTACAGGAACCTGTCGGCCAAACACAAGTTTATTTACCACCCCGAAAGAATCAGCCATATTGGCTTACAATCCAATTAATGCTGTAAATTATTCTCAAGTCCAGCTGTTGTGGAAGTCTGAGAACGAGTGGATCCCCTCCTCCTCCTCCTCCTGATACTCACCATGAGAGCAGGTATTTTCTTGAGATAGGCCCTCACTTTGGGGTCGGGAGAGTATTCCCCCACTAGCTTGTGGCCCTGGCCCTCCAGCACCACTGACTCCAGCTTATCGAGGTCGCCACTTCGTAACCATTGTCGGATTATGCTGGGGTTCACCTGAAGCACTGCAGAGAGGAACAGGCGAGGTGCAGTTCTATTCGGCTCAACATAAATTAGATGTAATGTGATCACTGCGTGTAACAAGTAGCAAAACATACACATGAGTAGGTCACGGCCGTAGGAAACTCATATCTCACCAAATACACAAAAAGTTTTTAAGGTAAAATCGTCCCTGCGCTTAACCAAGCGCGCCATGACCTCACACTGGAAGTGGAGGTGTTAGCTTCACGCATTTTAAACTTGGTAGTATATTGGAGATGACTGATCACATACACGCCCTGACCGCTTTTATCTCCGCATCCCTTGCATATGAGGATGTGGAAACCGTCCGCACCCATCAGGACTTGATGATGAAGAAGAGGGATTCGAACCGCGGTTCCTGGGTCTTCCATTCTATGCTCTAGTACATGGACAGAGTTTCGGTGCGTGGCCTTATTGTACTGTGTTTGTAGTATTTTATGTAGCTGCTATATGTGTTCAAGAAATAAAGAGAGAAAGAGGAAAAGACGGAGAAGGAAAATTCGGTAAATAAAGAGACGGAAGAGGAAGGAAGTTGGAGAATGAATCCAGAACGTGAGACATGTCATTGGCACAGTGTTTGGGGAGGTCAAACCCTTTCAACCTTTGAAGACGTGGCAACGACATATCGATTGGCCTCTGTATGTCTGACTTTCCTTTATCGGAGAAAATATGTATTGGAAACCTTCTTCAGCTAAGAGGAAACACGCAAGGAAATACAAAACGATGTCCATACGCATTCACGGCAACCAACGAAAGTGTTTACTTGTATCCTAGACAGTGATGGAAGAGAGTAATAATGCTTAAATGAAGGTCCTCGCTTCCATGAAGTGTGTACAGGGTGTATCTTCTATCGGTTCCTTAAGTACGACAGCTTTATCGTATAGAAAGCCAGCATTCCCCCTGTCATCCTGTGTCAGCAACTGTGCTCCGGGGAACGGTGAAAAATACACCGTATACATGTGCATGTATCCGTCTGTCTGTCCGTCTCTCGTGCTGTGTCATTAGGAAGTGAGTAACGATAGCGGAAAGGTATAATACAAAAGTTATTAATTTTAGCGAAGAAAGCTGGCTAGAGATATTACTTTCACCCGAATGTGCATGAGTTTCAGTTTAGAATAAATTTCCTTGGCAGTTTTGTGCAGCAGTTGTAGCGCATTTGCTAGAATGCAAGGAAAACAGGTACACCTACTTTCTATCATTCTCAGCACAATCCCAAATCTCAGTTGTAGTGTCGTTGCTAGGATACAGTAAAAGTTAAGTGGGCAAATCAGCGTTCCTCGGCGTCGTATTATATTACACAAGTTTCCTGCGGTGTTAAACTAACTCCATGCAGCAGTCTTTGAGTAGCTGATAGACACGGGACTAAAGTTGTCGCTGTGAACGTCACGAAAGCATATTGGAGAAAGAGGAATAGCACCATTCTGTAGCTCGGCACTGGAAGGTGGTGAGTGGCTGGTCAGCTTCACTGTCGCCGTAACCAAGAGAAAGGCCTATAGCAGAGGCCAGTTAAAATGTGATGGCACACGCGCAGAAACCAGATTTCGTCTTTCTGGGAAACGGACGAGTCCATTTAAATCGGCGAGGGCGTCAGTTCAGTCGACTGCTGGCAGCCGAGGTGTGCTCATCAGCGGTAGTAATGCTGGATACACCAAGTTCCGAGGTAGTGTGAAGGGTACTGGCTACCCACTCCATTCGCCAGTTTCTCCTTCACTTCCCCTCCCGTGCGTCACCGTGTGCCATCACATTTCAACTGGAGTCTCTCCTTCCAATAGGAGGCTTGGGTAGGCGCCACAGCCGGTCTGGAAGTTTTGGACAAGAACAAGACAGGCATCCTATGTAAAGGTAATGTTGAGGCACGCTCGGGCAACCATTGTTGCTGTAGAAAGGCAATTAATATTGCACATTCCAAGAGTGTTTGTAGCCTAAGTACCTAACGTGAAATGCGCATGCGCCATATTGTCATCTGTAGCCTCTCCGGCTCTACAATATTTTTCCACTTTATCTCATAAACGGCGCGATTTTCGAGAAAAAAAAATGTTACTGGGGAAAAATTGTGTTTTGGTTTTCTCTACAACTTTTGTCTGAAACATTTCTCATTCTAAGAAGAAATGAGCGAGATATGATAAAAATATTCAATGGTACCGGTTTTTTTTTTTTTTAGATTTTAACGAAACTTAAACTTACTCGACAGATTTTCGAAAGATACTCAAATATCAAATTTCATGAAAGTCCGTCAGTGGGAGCCGAGTTGTTCCATGTGAACACACATGACGAAGCTAATAGGCGCTTTTCGCAATTTTGCGAACGCGCCTAAAAATTCGTCTTCCCCTGTCGGGAATCGAAAAACGAATTCTCTGTCACTCAGCCTGCACCCTGTAGTCAATATGCTGGCTACGTTATCCCTACTATGGCCTCCCAGCTGGTCCGGAAATGCCCCACCGTTTGCAGAACCCAAAGTTTTATTACAGTGGTTACTGTGCCTTAACCTGAGCAAATTGGATCTAGACCAGGGGCACCTTATTTGTTTAAAATCCAGTGTAACATATTTCTGTCCACGCCTAGATCTTCCAAATGGCCTCTTTCCTTCACATTTTCCGTCTAAAATTTTGTATTTCGTAGCGCCCTTATGTGTGTCACATGTTTGTCTTTTAAGTGGGATTTCTGATCATACTAAGTGAGTGGCATCCTGCTTCATATGATGAAGATCTCGGATTCAAATCTCGGCCCGGAGATCAACTATTTTGACTGAGGTTTGTTCTTGTTTATCTGGACCCTATAGACAAACACCGTGGGCCGGGTAGTTCAGTCGGTATAGCGACTGACTACGGGCTGGACGGTCCGGGATCGAATCCCGGTGCGGATGAGATTTTCCGCCCGTCCAGACCGGCGCTGGGGCCCACCCAACTCCTGTAAAATTGGTACCGGATCTTTCCCGAGGGTAAAGTTCGGCCGGGGTGTGCTGCTGACCCCTCACCCCCTTCTAGTGTCGCGGTCGTGAAAGAGTAGAGCTATACCTCTACCCACCTTCTTGGCCACACCGGGCCCGTAACGGGATAATTTTTATAGACAAACACCGATATGGTGCATCCAATAGTACACAACCGCTTCAATCCAAGTTTTGCTGATTTATTCGCTAATGGATATGCGTAGTCTAAGCTACTAAATATCTCCATGGAGCAGAGTCCTTCTTGAGAAGCTGATAATTCCTCCACTAGCCAAGAAATTTCCCGCACTTGCGGAACCCGACGTTTGATTACCGTGTTCACACGAGCCCCTCCCTTGTGCATATCCTGAGCAAGATCAATCCAATCCACGTACCCCCCCCCCCCCCTAATCCTATTTCTTTAGGATCCAATCTAATGTAATCCCACCTGCACCTAGGTCTTCCAAGTGGTCTCTATCTGAAGTTTCCCCACAAAAACTGTACATTCATCTCTCCACTACCTCGTAAGGGCCACACGTCCTGCCCTTCTTTTCATTTTTGATTTGTTAACTCAAATAATATTTGATGAGGATTACAGATCATGAAGTTCCTCGCAATGTAGTCGTCTCTTCTCCTGGGTTACCTCTGTCCTCATAGATCCAAATATCTTCCTCAGCACCCTGTTCTCGAATATCATCAATCTATGTTCCTCCCTCAATTTGAGAGACCAAGTTTCACACCCATTAAAACAACAGGCAAAATTATAGTTCTGTAGATTTTAACATTTATATATTTGGTTGCCAATGTGGAGGCAAAAGATTAGTCCTAGTTGCTGACAGCGTCATTCAATAAACCGTGAATAAGCTTGATGTAGCAGTTGAAATTACGGGTCGTTCTGCTTATTGTCACGCTGTAGGAAAAGCCCAGAGCTTTTGTGATTTGAGAGAAACTCATTGGTTTCATATCTATATTTTTTAGATATATGAGTTTTGTAAAAGCCACAGAAGAGTTGACGTCTGACAATGCTGCTATATGCTGCATGTCATCAGTTTCATTTCCCTCACGGTAATTACGCAATAAAATGATGGATATTATCACAGTCACGAAACAAGTGACGATCAGTAATTACAGCCTTGCGACGTTCATGGCCTGTTGTCTGCCGGTGTTAGATTGATGTTCCACCTGGGCACTGTGTCACCCACAAGGCCCTTGACACGTCAATTCACTTTTGCAGAATATTTAACGTTGCTGTTAAACACCACAAGGAAGACATTAAGAAAGGCTACCTACAATTTAGCTCAGAATATTTTGTCTTTCCTCGTGCTATCTAAAATAAGCACAACTCTGATTTTACTTACTGAGTTGTATGGGTGTTATACTTGGTCTGACGCGTTAAGAGAAGAATTTAAACTGTCATTGCTCGAGTAGAGAGAGGTGGAATGAGAATATGTGAACCTGAGAGGGAGGTAGCAACAGAAGGCTTCATGATTTGTACTGCTCGTCATATATTGTAACGATTCAATCAAGGAAGATGATATGTTTAGCACATGTAGCACGCATGAGGGAAGAGTTTTTGTGGGAAGCTCCGACAAAAGAGACAATTTTAAGATTTGTGACTTGTATTGGAGGGTGCGGACTGGATTTGAATCAGAATGTAGACAAGTGATAGGATTTTGTGGAACTTCGGATATTATAAAATGCGGATAATTTTTGACTGGATGAGGAATTATTATTTTGAGAGATTTCGGCTCCGCCTCGGTGTAGTTGAGGCCTTTGCTCTGCTTTGACTCTTGAATATGGAACCGATAAGCTGTCCCGAATGTCTGTAAACAAATAGCAACATGCACTGCGTAACATCCCAGAATAGGAAAGGCCTCCAATACTAACTTCTCAACAAGGACTTCGCTCCTCGAGAGACACAGTGGACACTTCGCTAGACTTATTGTTTTAATAATTAAAGTGTGGAACGGTAGGAGTGTACTCCAGTTCCGAGTACACAGACTTTTTGCCTAACACTTTGACACAGAGGTTATGTTTTAGACTTGTCAAGTTTGTTTTAATTCACCACCTGATGCCACAAGTGAATTTTCTTAAAAACTATTTTAAAATTTACATTCAAATTAACATTAAAACAGCTCCGACATGTTTCGGTGCTGCAGTCACACCATCATCAGGGAGCGCATTACTCGTGCTAGATGAAGTTACATTTGTTAAAATAGCCAATTAAAATACATCGGTGAGTGGTCATGCGGCTGCATATGCAGCCACATGAAATTGTTTTTAAGACAATTCACTTGTGCATCAGTTGGTGAATAAAAAAACTTTGGTAATATCAAGACGCACGGCATGTGTATGAAAATTCTAGATTTGTGTTTGGGAGGTTCATTTGGCTGAGTCACCGTCCACCTTGGTTGAGGATGTAATTATTATTATTATTATTATTATTTACTGCAATTGGGTTGTTACCTGTTGGCAGTGGTTATTTTACATGTATACAAAACATTAAATTGGTTACTAATAAATTTAAGTCGGGAGGGCTACATGAGAAGCATGTAGTGGCGACTTGGAATCTTGGGAACCATCTCAGCATTTGCTTTTAGGCACAAGGAAACCAAGAAAAACCTGTTTCGAGGTGGCCGATCGCAGGACCTTCCGGATACTGACTTCTAGCCAGCAGTCCGGGATCTAAAGTGGTTCCCAAATCCCCGCCCCCCAGCCTTCCCGACGAGTAAGTGAGTAGTATCTTATGTAGACATATACATATATATATATATATATCGCTCATAAAACAGCAGTTTGTCACAATCCACACAATGCGTCAAACTGAGATCCCTACATTACCAGCCAGTTGGGTGATAAACACGCCTTCTAACAAAATGATATGTCCACAAAAAATTCGCTTGTCACTGTATTTTCGCAAAAACGTAACGTGTGTCAGTGTAGGTCTATTGAGGATCGGCCAAATTTGTTCTGTCTCCTTCAAAACTGTGGTTCAGTGGGTTACGACAAATTTCTGTTCCATGATTGAATGCGTTGCTTTGAAATGTGCATCTTGAGTGTTTCGAGATGGGGCACATACTGGTCAAATTTTGTGTCTCAACCTAAGTTTCAAGGGTTATATGGAAAATAATTTGATCCCTATTCAGGGTTCTGGTGGGGAAACCTGAGGGAAAGAGACCGCTTGGAAGACCCAGGCGTCGATGGGAGGATAATATTAAGATGCATCTTCGGGAAGTGGGATGGGGGTATGGGCTGGATCGAGCTGGCTCAGGATAGGGACAGGTGGCGGGCACTTGTGAATGCGGTAATGAACTTTCGGGTTCCATAAAATGCTGAGAATTTATTGACTAGCTGAAAACCGGTTAGCTTCTCAAGAAGGACTCTGCTCCATGGAGTAAATAAGTAAGTAAATATAATTTGGTATCTTTTTCATTGCAGGCGCAAACCGGTGTGCTCTACAGTGCTAACATTTCTTAGATCTAACATTCATATATCCGTGCATCGCTAATATATTCGCAGCATATAACCAACAAGATGCAACGTTTCGCAGTTTATTTATTTCTGTAAGACGATCTACATGTTGCAGACGGTTTTTCCTTCCATCATCAGGAGATCAAAACTGCACATACAGCCTGGCCAGGCTAGCAGCAGGTAGCAGTATAGGTCTGACAAATACCTGACGCAGTATGTGCCATTTTGAGCTCCTGATGTTGGACGGAAAAACTGTCTGAAACATGTAGAGCGTCTTAAAGAAATAAATAAATTGTGGAACTTTGCCTCTTGTTGGTTAAACGCTGCGAATATATCTTAGATCCTCGACTCTGAAAGGATTAAAATAAGCCACGACCGCTTCTTTTCGTGTTCTTCTGCATCTTCATTTATATTTACTATGTCAACGCTAATGACATGGATAGCTCGGGCAGTACATTAACTAGCTGCACGCTGTAATTCCGGAGTTCGATTGCCGATAGGTGAAGAAATTTCTTCTCCTCACCGCTACGACATACCATCCCTTTTGCCGACCTAACGGGCATGGGGTGTTTTCTGTACTTATAAATCGGTTACACCGTGAAACTAACCACTCCCTTCCCTGTAATATCAATAGGAAGAATTCATGGATCAATACCTCTACTCCCACATACTTCTACATGTCATAGTGCTCATTTAAGAGCAAAGACTGATTGAATTTCTGGAAGTAATTTACAAAGCCAATGATAACGCCGTGTGTTGAGGTCATGTCTGTCACGCTAGGATCAGCGCACACCGCTCTAGACAGGTCTAATCAATTTAACATTAAAAGCCTTTACTAAAAGTTGTCGGGCAGTTTCGATTTTCACACTGACCCCTAGTAAAGTTTAGTTTCAAGAAGACCATAAATAGAATATATATGTATACATTCCAGGGGAGCGCGGTAACACAGTGGTTAAGGTGCTGTGCTACAAACCGGAAGGTCGCTGGTTCGATCTCAGCTAGTGTTAGTGGATTTTTCATTGACATAAAATCCTTCTGATCACACTATGGCCCTGGGGTCGGCTCAGCCTCTAAAAGAAATGAGTACCAAGAGTATTTCCTGGGAGTAAAGGCGGCCGGTGCGTAAGGCTGACAACATACCACCATCATGTGCCGCTGTCACGAAATCTGGGAACCTCAACTTCCTGGAACCCTCTGGGCCTGTACAGGTCTGTAATGGGACTTCTTTACCTTTTTACCTTTATGTATACATTCCGCGGATTTTGTTACCATTCGATATGGGTTACTTGCACTGAAATGAACTGCGTTTTAAAGATTTTAGTCTCTGATGAGGCTAGTTATTCTGTGACCTCCAAGGTATTTATCCATGCATCACTTAAACCTCCTCCACGTTTGGCCAGAAGTCCGTGGGGAGACTTCTGTTAAATTTAATTTCATTAGGTCTCTTCTCATTGTAGTTTCCAAAGAAAATTGTCAGTAATTTTGTGTACTCTGTTACGGAATACACCCTCTCCAATCTTGTGTAGAGTTAAGAATGACCTCTACTGACCTCTGGGTGGGCTGGAGTGGACGTACAACCCATTGGCCTGCAGGTTCTTCAGCTGCTGACTGTTGGGCGGGGTCACCCGTTTCCTCTTGACGGACATTTTCCTCCGCTGTTGCCTGAGAGTCGTCTTGTCGAGTCTCGGGGGCGTTGCCTCCACTTGTACCGACATGGACTACGTGTCACTGTTCATTTCAATAACTACAAAAGTAATCTCACTACATTAAACGTGAGATATTGTTATATCTAATTCCAACGAATGATTTTTCTTTCCTCTCACTTGCCGTCGTTCCACAATTCACTGACACACGATGTGGAGTTTACTTATACAGTATGACGTGCCCACACCTCTCTCTACATAAAGCTGTTTGCAGATCACTGACTCGCAGTCAAATGTCGGGTCCATACAAGTTTATCGCTGTTCTGGAAGAGATAAAGGGGATTATTGAAGAGGAGTTTTATGATTTGTACTCACATAACACAATTTTGTTCATTAAACTAAGAAAGTTGGTACTGGATACAGATGCAGCACATAGAAGAAAAGTGGGTGGTCGGACAAACTTATGGGAAGAAACAACGCTGTGAAAATAAACTTAGATGGAAGATGATATTAAAATTGACTTTATTGAATAGAATTTGATCATACTAGTTTGTTAAGCTGGTTTAGGATATGATCCAATATCAAATTTTGGTTGCGATTTGGTATACAAAGAAGCTGACCATTCGTTTACCAGTTGAGTAAATATTAACCCGTGAAGAAATATCGGGGTCATTAACCGACTAGTTATCTAGTTAGTTGGTTGAGTATATATATGGTTTGTTGTGAAGTTTTTTTTTACGTAGGTTGACTATTTCACTGAGTAGGTAGGCCGTTTTTTATTTGGTTGATTGGTTGGTTAGTGAGTTGACTGGATGATTATATGGCTTTTTGGTTAGTTGGTTGGTTGGTTAATTGCGTCAGATCAATAGCACCATTAATATGAAGGCGAAATATTTGGTCGCAGTCTGCCGGTATCTTGTACCCAGTCATTGAACAAAGAAACTCTTTCGGAATAATTTTGAAAAATTGTACAGCAACGAATCGCTGTACAGACCGCGGCATACGGACTTTGCCGCCGCAAAACCTCAAGTTTAACTCATCTGTACTGTATTTTCTCGTCCTAAAGACGCTAAGTTAACTTTTGACGTCCGGATCAAGATTGTAACTTGGAGACTCTTGAATACGAAGTATAAATGCTGACCATTACACCACCAGAGTAGGCCTACGTATATAATGTCGAATGGTAGGGTGGTTAGTGAATAATGAATTGGATAAAATATGAAAGGAAGTGGTCGTTGCCTATTTTAAGTCTTAAGGTACACTCACGGTATTTGTCTGGAGGCACTGAGTGATAGTATGATAAACCTCAGTCTAGTCAGTCACCTAGCCGAAGCTAGAGCTCTAGCCCTTTGTGTGAATGTACACAGGTGGGGAATTCATTGCCACACTGAAAATCCAAACAGGAAAAAGGATTGTTCCAAGTAGTGCTGCAGCAGTAACTGCTTGCATGAAATAAATTGTATCTCAGAATAACTAATGTGGCCGAACAGTACTGATATCCACCTATATAGACATTGTTGTCATTTCTTAAACCTGCGAGCCCCCATGTTTGTAGCAACTGTAGTCCGAAGTTTTAAACCACAGGAACCGGACCTCGACAGCTCACCTGGAAACTGTTCACGACCCACAGTTTAATAACCAACACACTATACTCGTCACGTCAGTGAGGGACGATTGATTCCGACGAACTGACACTGTCCAGGCGTCTCCGCTTCTACCTGCTGTGTCCAACCGGAAAGGACAGTTCTTGCGCACACCTAAGCGTCGCCATGTTTCCTAACACCACTTCGAATTTTGACACTGTGAGTGAGTGTCTGTTGGTGGAGCTCGGTTCTGCATATATATGGACGCGTATAAGCATGTTTGCTTATTATCTGTTGACGATTCATTCAACGACGCCGCTGTCAATATCGACGATTGTACTCCCATATCATGACGTACTGATGTGTTCACTGAGTAATGAATAGGAAATTATGTGAAATTAATCGTTCGTGGTCTATTTGGCATTTGTTTTCATGGTTCGACAGCCCCCAATTGACAAAAATCTCCTTATTATTGAGGTTTCGAGATCATACTTAGACACAGCACATTCGGTAGGACTCGTCTGGTCGAGTGATCGGCCCGTCGTAGTGACCTCTACTGACATCGACGCCCGCGGCGGATTTCGGACCCGTATTCCCAGCAAACGAAAGGCCGCAAACCCACGCCTTAGATCGCACGACCACCGGAATCGGTCCAATTGGAAATACTATCTCGAAGCTTGTCTGAATTGACTGAGGTAAACATCTAAATCTTCAGTCGGGTTAGCTTGTCTCCAGACAGGAATTTGAACCCTCAACCCCCTCCCGAACACAAAGCTGAAATGCTGTCCGTTCGACTATGATGTTCGATTCGGTTGTTAAACGACGCTATATTAATATCATTTAATTAGAGTTGTCGATGTACTTGAGGTTGATTGAGGCCTAATTATTCGTAGGGTCTTGAAGAAGGTCATTTCGACTTCAAAGTATATGTGCCATAAAATGACAGGGATCATGAATGAAAAGTAGGCATGTACAAGTATTTGGAAGGTTGCCGTGCATATTTCAATATCTTTGCCCATTAATCTCGTACCAACTCAGGGAACCCAACACAAGTTCTAGTGGCGGAGCTGACTGAACACAGAAATCCACCTTCGTGATTTGAAAAGCAACACTTCTTCTAAAGCATCTAAATAATTGGGGGAGATTTCGGGCTTCCACCGCGGTGTAGTTGAGGTCTTTGCTGTTCTGGGATGCTGCGAGGCGTACGTTGGTGTTTGGTCACCGACGTTTTGCGGCAACGTATATGTCCCATCTCCAAGCGAACTCCTTGATCCCTCAGTATGGGAGTTGGGACATAAATGTGGTACCGAAACTTCGGTAACCAACTGCCAACGTAGGCGGCCTAACATCCCAAAAGAGCAAAGACCTCATGTAAATTTTATGTTTGCGTGACCGTGCATCGCTGATACAACAATATAAACAACCAACTAGATGCAACAATAACAGTTTATTAATAATTTCAATCAGCTCAACATGTTTCGAACTATAATTTCGCCCATCCTCAAGAGCACTAGACTGTGTTTACAGCTTGTGGT
>Ga0123353_10003607_pt1 | contig 19609 bp, 15 predicted proteins | sample TergutLab28metaG_3_FD_92763 | JGI IMG/M metagenome (GOLD analysis project Ga0123353, IMG submission 92763) | Labiotermes labralis P3 segment gut microbial communities from Petit-Saut dam, French Guiana - Lab288 P3 | ecosystem: Host-associated > Arthropoda: Insects > Digestive system > Gut ... | reverse complement strand
CCTTTTGATGTTTTTTCTTGCAGTTGCCAGACCGCAAGTCTATTCTACATCAAAAGGAGTTTTTTTCATGCCCCTCGCTTAAGCTTTCCTTTACCCCCGGTAGAACCGGGGGTTTTCTTACAACAAACCAAGGGGCAATGCTTGTGCCCCTTGGTTTATGTTACTTATGAACGCCCTTTTAGCCGGTAATGCCTTTCACGATCTCAACGACCAGCATGACATACGCAACGACCATCGCGCCGAACTTGTACAGGACGCTGGCCTCAAAGTTACTGAAATAATCCACGATACCCGAGAAGAAATCCCCGATTTGACCGAAATCCATACTTAACATCCTTTCAACAATATGTAAACTCAATATGAAGATTATAGCATAAATATTCAGGAAATGCAATCCATATTTTGAACAAATTTTGAACGGCAATCATGTTGTTTATGACGATATAGTCAAACCGGGTTTCCCGTATCCTCGACAATTTTGCCGTCGTGTATGCGGATAATCCTTTTCGCGGTGGCTGCGATCTCGTTGTCGTGGGTGATGAGGATGACGGTGCGCCCCTCGTTACTCAGCTCGTGCAGGATTCGCATGACCTCCTCGCCCGAATGCGAGTCAAGGTTTCCGGTCGGCTCGTCGGCCAGAATGATGGGCGGCCTCGCGGCGACAGCGCGGGCAATGGCCACGCGCTGCTGCTGTCCGCCGGACATCTGTGACGGCAGGTGGTTCATGCGGTTTAAAAGCCCAACGCGCCCGAGCGCCTCCCTCGACAGCGCGTCGCGCTCGTCCTTTTTCATGCCCCGGTAGACGAGCGGCAGCTCCACGTTAGCCTTGGCGGTCAGGCTGTTGATCAGGTTGAAGCCTTGGAAAACAAAGCCGATTTTTTTGTTGCGGATGTCTGAAAGCTCATCGTCCGTAAGCGACGACACGTTTTTGCCCTCCAGATGATACTCGCCCTTGGTGCACTCGTCAAGGAAGCCGATCATGTTCATCAGCGTAGATTTACCTGAGCCGGACTGTCCCACGATCGCGACGAATTCGCCGTGATCGACAGTCAGCGATATGCCGTCCAGCGCCTTGACCTCGTTTTCGCCGGGATTGTAAATTTTGTATACGTCTTTTATTTCGATCAAAGCTGGCATAAAAGGCCTCCCATATAGGAATTGAGAATTATGACAGGTAACTTGATACACGCTTTATATCATTTTAATCATCAAGGCAAATAAAGTCAAGGCCGAAATTGTTAATTTTCTTGCCGAAACTTTAATTCTGTGTTATAATGACTTATTATCTGTATTTTCGCGCATTTGAAATCTAAATAATAGGAGCCTGATTATGCCTGCAAAAAGACTCATACCTGCCCTGTCATACGAATATTACGCCAACGGCGCGTGCTGGTGGGATTTCGACCGCTGGAAGAGCGAACTTGATCTGCTCGCGTCGCACGGCGTCAACATGCCGCTGCTGCCGATTGGCCACGAGGCCGCGTGGTACTACGCGATGCTGACCATCGACATAAACCGCGAGGACGCCATCGGATTCCTGTCCGGCCCGGCGTACTACCCCTATCAGCTGGCCGGGCGGCTCGACTCGTTCCTGCCAATGATCGACACCGACTACCTCAAGCAGCAGCGCGACCTCGGCCAGCGCGTCATTGAATACGCCCGCGAGCTTGGGATGTCGCCCATCTTGCAGGGCTTCAATGGCCATGTGCCGAAGCAGTTCAAGGCGTATTTCCCGAAATCTAACATTATGCCCATGACGCCGTGGCGGAATTTCGCGCAGACGTACCGAATCTCGCCGGACGACCCGCTGTTTATGCAGGTGGGACAGGCCCTCAGGGAAAAGCAGGCGGATTTCTTCGGGACGGCCGACTACTATATCGCAAGCCCCTTCGACGAAGTGAAGCCTTTAATCGAAAAAGCAACGAACTTCGCGGGCTTCGGCCGAGCGATTTCTGAGCTTATGGGCGGCGCGACCTTTGTACTTACGGCTGAATCATACCGTCCGTCTCTTCTCCATGACGTGAACAAGAGTAAGGTTCTGATATTTGACGCGGACGGCACGCACCATGATGCCGAACACGGCTTCGACGGCGTCCCCTTTATCGTGGGAACACGCTTCAACAGCGGCGGCAGGACGACCCTCCACGGCGATGTTCACGCGCTGGCCGGTAACCCGTATCTGAAAGTCAAGAGTGAATTCCAAAATGCCGCCGGGCCAGGCTATTTCCCCGACAGTGACGGGCAAAATCCGCTGTACGCCGGGCTCGCGCTGGAAATGCTGAACCAAGACGGCAAAATCGGGCTTGACGGCTGGCTCGAGGGCTATGCGGAAAAGAGATACGGCAGCGATGAAAAATGCCTTGCGGACGCGATGAAACGATTGGCTGAAACGTGCTATTCGCCTGAATGCACCGGCAGGGAAACCGGCTCTGTCATCGCGGCGAGACCATCCACGGAGCTTGCGCACACCGCGCCTTTCGACACGCTCAAGCTGCGTTACGACAACAAAAAGCTGTGCGAGGCCCTGGCTCTGCTGCTTCAGTCAAAGAGCGCGGACACGGACGGCTATGCTTTCGACGCGTGCGATATCCTGCGGCAGATCATGAGCAACCGCGCCCGCGAGCTGTACGCGGACGTCATGGACGGTTTTTCGCGGCGTGACGCGCGGCTGTTTGAGCAATCGACCAACGCGTTTTTGAAGGCGCTGGAGGACATGGACGGCCTGCTCAACACGTCGGACAGCTTCCGGCTTGAGACGCGCCTGAAACACGCGTCCTCCTGCGCGGTGGGCAAGCTTGACCCGCAGAATTTCGAGGTCAACCTGCTGTGCCAGATCACGCTGTTCGGGCCGTTCAGCGCGCCTGAGTACTACGACGACGCGTGGCGCGAGTGGGGCGACCTGGTCGGCGGCTACTACTTAAAACGCTGGCACAGCTTTTTTGAGATGCTGGCGAAAAGCTTTCAAAAGCGCGGGAATTTTTCTACCGTGACACGCAAGCAGATCAATGGGCGAAACGAAAGACGGGGCAGCAAATTTTATAAGACGCTGGACGAAATTGAGCGCAAGTGGATATCGCAATATAAGCCCACGGAGGAATCAGGCGTCAGGGGGCAGGAGTTGGAGGCGGTCAGGCGGCTTGCGACGGTTTACTTGAAATAGTTGTGTAAAAAAGATGGGCAGGGATGATTCCCTGCCCTGCGCTGTTAATAATAAGATACATCCAGCAACTCATACCCATGTACATTTCTTGAAAACACGATGCGAAAGGTGATGTTTGCGTCCGTGCTTTTCAACTCAACCATTGTCCCGTGGCCAAAGCTTTCATACTCGTAATCCGGCAGTGACTTGAGGATGTTATGATACTTTCGACCGGACTCCTTGTCTTTTGCCGCAAATTGCTTGCCGCCGAAGCTCAAGCGATCCTCGTGTTCGGTTTCCACCGCGCCGTTCGGCAGCGGGATGGTATACGCAACGCCGTTTTTCTCAGCCGTGAAAGACTGCGGCTCGCCAATCAGGTGTGAGTCGTCGTAACCGCCGGATTTCACTATTTGCGCATGAATGAAGTAAACAACCTTGTCGTTGAGCAGCTCAAACAAAACAATTGACGTGAACAAAATCGCGCAGACAAAGAAAATTATGACTAATCTACGCTTTAGTGACACGGCGCACAGCCTCCTTTACAAAACTTTTGGTTTTGCGGGAAGCCTGTTACACAAGTGCGCTGATCGCTTTAAGCGTATTCTCCAAATCCGCTTTCACAACGAGCATAGATATATCAACCTCCGACGTCGTAATCATACGTATGTCGGCGTTGACGCCCGCGGCGGCCCTGAACACCGCGCAGGCGATGCCGGGCGTCCCTTTCATGCCGTCGCTGAACACGGATATCTTGCAGTTGCCGCTGCTCACGCTGATCTTAAGGTCGGGGTTGATCTCGCGCAGCCTGGCGGCGATTTCCAAAATGCCGCCGAAATCCTCGCCGCTGACGGTGAAAGACAGGCTGGAGTGCTGGCCGTTCGGCGGCGTTTGGGAGATCATGTCAACGTCTATCCCGGCCTCCGCGATCCTCTCAAAAATCCCCGCGATCACGTCGATATTGGCGGGGGAATCGTGCAGCGAAATCAGCGTCACGTCCTCGGTGACTGAAATTTTGCCGTTCAAACTCATATCATATCAGTCCTTTCCTAATCCTGACTCCTGACAAGGTCGTCCATCGTGTAAAGACCAACGGGCTGTGCCGTCAGCCACTTGGCCGCCCGGAGCGCCCCGGACGCGAAAATCCTCTTGCTTCCGGCGCTGTGGCGTATGGTGATGACCTCGTCGGTTCCGGCGAAAATAACGTCATGCTCGCCGACGATAGTGCCGCCGCGCACAGAGTGAATGCCGATCTCGTTTTTCGGACGCCGCTCGTGCTTATCATGCCGGTTGTACTCATACTCCGGCTCATCGGCCAGCACGGACGAAACCGCGTCGGCCAGCATCAGCGCGGTGCCGCTTGGCGCATCTATCTTCTGATTGTGGTGCATCTCGACGATCTCGATATCGCAGGACTCACCCAGCACGCGGGCGGCGGTTTTCGCAAGCTCCGCCGTGAGGCTGACGCCCAGGGACATGTTGGCGCTGAAGAACACCGGCACACGCTCGGACGCGCGTCGGATGAGGTTTTTGTGGTGGTCTGTAAGACCTGTCGTAGCGATCACGGCCGGAGTTCCCGACGCGACGGCGTATTCAAGGATACCCGGCAGTGCGGACGGGTTCGAGAAATCGATGATCGCATCGGCCTTTCCCGTGAACTGCGCAGGAGCCGTGAATACAGGAAAGTCCGACGCCTTAGCCAAAGCCATGTCGATCCCGGCGGCGATGCAAAATTCGCCGCGCTCGGACGCAAGCTCCGTGATCACGCGGCCCATTTTGCCTAACGCGCCGCATAAGAGAATTTTTACCATATTGAACCGTCCTTAATTCTCAATTCTCCATTTTCAATTCTCAATTGACAAGCCCGTGTCTCGCCAGCGTATTGCGCAGTTTCTCCCGCTTCGCCGCGCTCATAGGCGCGAGCGGCATACGGCATTCACCGACATTCCATCCCATCATATTCATGGCTTCCTTGACGGGGATGGGATTCACGTCTATAAACAGGTCGTTGCACAGGTCGAGCCACTGAAGCTGAAGCTCGGCGCTTTTCGCAAAGTCGCCCGCCAAATACGACGCGGCGATGTCGTGCGCGATTCCCGGGCAGACATTGGCCAGCACGGAGATCACGCCTTTGCCGCCCAAAGACATAAACGGGGTGATCTGGTCATCATTGCCGACGTAGACGGTCAAAGCATCACCGCACAGCGCGATGGTTTTCGCGGCGGCGGAGATGTCGCCGTTAGCCTCCTTGATGCCGACGATCTTTTCGTTTTTGGAAAGCTCAAGGTATGTCTCGGGCAGAACGTTCATGCCCGTGCGGCTCGGCACGTTATAGATGATGATGGGCGTGCTGACGCGCTCGGCGGTGTAGTTGTAGTGGCGGATAAGCCCCTCTTGGGACGTTTTGTTGTAGTAGGGCGTGACCATCAACAGGCCGTCGGCCCCGGCCTTTTCCGCCTCGTTGGACAGGATAACGCCGTAGTCCGTGTCATTGCTGCCTGTCCCCGCGATGACAGGGACGCGGCGGTTTGTATATTCGACGCAGAAGCGGATCGCCTCGGCGTGCTCCTCATGCGTCAGGGTGGAGCTTTCGCCGGTGGTGCCGCAGATGATGATCGCGTCCGTGCCGTTTTCGATCTGGAAGTCGATGAGGCGGCCGAGCATGTCAAAATCGACCTGATTCGACTCAGTAAACGGGGTGACGATGGCGACTCCCGCGCCGGTAAAGAGAACTTTCTTCATTAGACAAACCTCCCGGAGATATAAATGAATGGTGAATATTTACTGATTTGTAATGTAGTTTTGCGCGCAAAGCTGTTCCGCCAGCAAAATCGCGCCGCCCGCCGCGCCCCGCAGCGTATTGTGCGAAAGGCAGACAAACTTGTAGTCGTACTGCGTGTCCTCGCGCAGGCGCCCGATGGATACGGCCATGCCGCCCTCGAGATCGCGGTGGAGCTTCGTCTGCGGCATATTGTCCTCCTCGAAATAGTTGAGGAAATTGACGGGCGCCGAGGGCAGCTGTTTCTCCTGCGGGAACGCCTTGAACTCTTTCCAAAGCTTGAGAATTTCTTCCTTGGACGGCTTATTCTCAAACCTTACGAACACCGCGCCCATGTGGCCGTCGGATACGGGAACGCGGATGCACTGCGCCGTGAAGCTCGGGCCATCCGACAAAACGATCTGGCCGTCCTGCACCTTACCCAGGAGCTTGAGCGGCTCTTTCTCGCTTTTTTCTTCCTCTCCGCTGATGAACGGAATAACGTTATCGACCATTTCCGGCCAGGTGTCAAAGGTTTTGCCCGCGCCTGAGATCGCCTGATACGTACAGACGAGCACGTCTTTCACGCCAAAGCCCATCAGCGGGAACAACGCCGGGACATAGCTTTGCAGCGAGCAGTTGGACTTTACCGCGATGAAGCCGCGCTTCGTGCCCAGGCGTTTTCGCTGGGCGGGGATCACCTCCGCGTGCTCGGGATTGATTTCCGGCACGATCATCGGGACGTCGGGCGTATAGCGGTGCGCGCTGTTGTTGGAGACGACGGGGCACTCGGCCTTGGCGTAGGCCTCCTCCAGCGCCTTGATCTCGTCCTTTTTCATGTCCACCGCGCAGAACACGAAGTCAACGGCGGCGGCGATCTTCTCAATATCGTCCGTCGCGTTCAGCATAACCAGACCGGCCATAGTCGTAGGCATGGGAGTGTTCATTGACCAGCGGTCCCCGACGGCCTCCCTGTACGTCTTTCCCGCGGAACGGGCGCTGGCGGCCAAGGCCGTCACGTCGAACCAGGGATGATTTTCCAGGCACGTCGCGAAACGCTGTCCGACCATACCGGTCGCTCCGATAATACCCACTTTGTATTTTTTCATCATGCTTTATCAGTCCTCTCATAAAAATAACTGTTGTAATGCCGGAGTTTTTGATGTACAATGAAGTGAGTAAATAAAAAAACTCCCTCATTATAGATTATCTAACATGATAGCACAACAAAGAGCAAAAAGTCAAGAAAAATGCAAATAAAGTGTATCAATGCCCCAGGGCAGGCCCTGAACCCAGCGCCTGCGGCGCTTTCAGCCACTCTGCGGCGGGGTATTGAACACTTTGTTGGCCTGCCTTGTTTTGTCATGCCGCGTGAACGCGGCGCGACTCTCGCTTCGTTGGCCAATAAAATAGAGGGGTATAAAAAATGGAGCAAAAAAGCATTGACCGCAACCGGCGCTATGTCAGCGGGAGGGAATCTCTGGCCTATATCCTTTTTGATTCCTCGAAAAGCTTTAACATCGACAAGTACAACGACCGTTTTCTTCTCGACGTATTGAAGATCGATCTGGACTTGCGCTCGCTTGCCGCTTTCATCAACGGGATCTGGGATATCGTCAACGACTCTTTCGTCGGTGCCCTGGTGGACAAAACCGCCACCCGCTGGGGAAAATTCCGCCCGTACCTGCTGGCTTTCGCTGTTCCCGGAACGATATTGACCTGTCTTTATTGGTTGCTGCCGATTTTTTTCGGCACGGATCCGTACCATATACCTAAATTTATAGCGTACCTGCTTTTGATCATGCTCAAAGAATTGACCGTGACATTTCAGGGCCTGACGGAAACGGGCCTGCTTGGCACAATCACCCACAATCCTGACGACAGGGTCAGGCTCTTCGCCGTCGCGGAGGTGGTGTCCGGCATCTGGGAAAGCATACCTGAGGTCCTTATGGCACTGCTTATTGATTTGATAAACCGCCGGATGATCGGCGTTTCCATGCGCTCCGCCTATGTGTCAATGGGCGTGTTCTGCGCGGCGGCCTGCGGCGTTTTGGGTATATTTTTCGCTGTCGCGGCAAAAGAACGCGTCCCCTCCTCCTCACACGGGCACAGTTACAGGGACGGGCTTCGCTCGATCATCAACAACCGCCCCATGCTGATGATACTGCTTGCCGACATAACTGCGTCGATCACGATAAACACCGGGGTTCAAAATTATTTTATCGACGTTCTCGGCTCCGCCAGCATATCAGAAATCATACTCATTCCCGGCATACCGCTTTCGCTTTTAAGCTACACCTATTTTCAGAAGCTGCGCCAAAGGGTTTCCGTCAAATCCATGTGGATATTCGGGCAGCATCTGTCTGACGTGACGTCAATCGCCGTTTTCTTTTTCGGTTGCATAGGCGGCGTAAAGGACGGCTTCTACCGCCAAATACGTTATATGCTGCCGGCATTCATGCTGAGGGATATGCTTTACAAGGGCACGCTGTCGCTGAACAAGATCCCGAGCCGCGAGATACTTTTAGACGCGCTGGACTACGGCGAGTGGAAAAACGGCTACCGCGGCGAGGGCGTGACCCTGACCGCCAAAGGGATGGTCCACAAGCTGGCCGGGAACGTCATAGGCTCGTTCAACTCCATGGTCATGAAGCGCATCGGCTATTCCCTGAACGCGGGCTTCGGCGGCCAAAGCGACAAAACGAAGTTCGGCCTGTTTGCCCTATGCATGTTCGTGCCCGCCGTCATGAAGCTTTTAAGCATTATACCGAAGCTGCTGTATAACATTAACGGCGAGACGCGCGAAAGGATGTACGCGGAGCTTTCGGCGGCCAGGGCGGCTAAATTTTTGTACAAAGACGAGGATGCGGAGTTAAGCGCCGCTGATTAAATCGGCAAAGTTTTCTCTAGAAAGGAATCCCATCAATGAAAAAAAGCGACTTCTTCTACGATCTGCCCCCCGAGCTGATCGCCCAGCATCCCGCCGAGCCGCGCGACAGCTCCCGGCTGATGGTTCTTGACAAAGCAAGCGGCGCGGCGGAGCACAGACGTTTTTCCGGCATATGCGACCTGCTTTCGGAAAACGACTGCCTGATCCTCAACGATACGCGCGTCCTGCCCGCGCGGCTTTACGGCGTAAGGGAGGACACGGGCGCGAGCGTCGAGTTCCTGCTGCTGACCCAAAAAGACGGCGATACCTGGGAGGCTCTGGCGGGTCCGGGCAAAAAAGCGAAGCCGGGAACAGCGTTTATCTTCGGTGAGGGACTGATGCGCGGCGAGGTCACGGAGTCGCTGGAAAACGGCAACCGCCTCATACGATTCACGTTTGACGGCAGCTTTTTTGATCTTCTGGACAAGATAGGACAGCTTCCGCTTCCGCACTATATCACAGAAGAGCTTGCGGACAGGGAACGGTATCAGACCGTCTACTCTAAAGAGCCGGGAAGCGCCGCCGCGCCCACGGCGGGACTCCACTTTACGCCTGAGCTGCTTGACAGAATCCGCAAAAAAGGCGTCCGAGTCGGGTTCTTGACACTGCATGTCGGGCTTGGGACGTTCCGTCCCGTGAAAGCGGACAAAATCGAGGATCATCACATGCACTCGGAGTATTATACGCTGCCGCAATCCACGGCGGACATCATAAACAACACAAAAACAAAAGGCGGACGGGTCGTCGCCGTCGGCACGACATGCTGCCGGACGCTGGAATCAGTGGCAAGCGCGGAGGGGGAAATCGCCGCCCGTGACGGCTGGACGGATATTTTTATCTATCCCGGCTATAAATTCAAATGCGTTGACGCCCTGCTGACAAATTTTCATCTGCCGGAAAGCACGCTGATCATGCTGGTTTCGGCGTTTTGCGGACATGAAAACACGATGCGGGCGTATAAAATTGCTGTGGAAGAAAAATATAGGTTCTTTTCATTTGGGGACGCGATGCTCGTCAAGTAGCACAGAGATAAGGAGAACGCGGCAAGCTGGAGGCAAACTTAATGAGCAAAGTTTCTAAGGAAATACGAAATGAATCCGCGCGGGAGGATAAGGCAGATAGCACAGCCAAACTGAGAATTCTCAAGAAAGAAAGCCGCGCGCGCCGCTGCGAGTTCATAACGTCCCACGGCGCCGTACAGACCCCGGCGTTTCAAAACGTCGCGACCTGCGGCGCGATCAAGGGCGCGCTGTCAGCTTATGACCTGCACGGGATCGGCTGTCAGCAGATGCTGTGCAACACGTATCATCTTCATGTAAGACCCGGGGACGAGTTGATCAAAGAGCTTGGCGGACTGGGCCGCTTCACGGGCTGGGACGGTCCGATCCTCACCGACAGCGGCGGCTTTCAGGTGTTTTCGCTGGCGGCGCTGCGGAAAATAAAGGAGGAGGGCGTGACTTTCAACTCCCACGTGGACGGCCGCCATATTTTCATGGGACCTGAGGAGAGTATGCGTATCCAGTCGAATCTGGCGTCCACCATAGCGATGGCCTTTGACGAGTGCGTTGAGAACCCGGCGGAGCTTTGGTACGCCGCGCAGTCCTGCGACCGGACGGTGCGGTGGCTGTATCGCTGCAAGGAGGAGCTTGAGAGGCTCAACGCGCTGCCGGATACGCTCAACAAAAAGCAGATGCTGTTCGGGATCAATCAGGGCTGCACGTATGACAGCCTGCGCGTGGAAAATATGCAAAAAATCGCGGAGCTTGACCTGGACGGTTACGCTATCGGCGGCTTGGCCGTCGGCGAGCCGAAGGAGGATATGTACAGAATAATTTCGGTTGTGGAGCCTTACATGCCGCCTGAAAAGCCGCGTTACCTCATGGGCGTCGGCACGCCGGGGAACATCCTGGAAGCGGTCAGCCGCGGCATCGACTACTTCGACTGCGTCATGCCCAGCCGCAACGCGCGCCACGGCCACCTTTTCACGTCCGAAGGGATCATCAACCTCAATAACCGCAAGTACGAGCGCGACTCGCGGCCCATTGACGCGAAATGCGGGTGCCCCGCGTGCCGACAGCATTCACGGGCGTATATACGGCATCTGTTCAAGGCGAAGGAGATGCTGGCCATGCGGCTTTGCGTGATCCACAACCTGTATTTTTATAATACTCTCATGCAAAAAATCCGTGACAGTCTCGACAGCGGGACGTTCACGGAGTTTAAGAAGAAGCATGTTGAACTGCTGGACACAAGGATATAGATAATTAAGTAACCACTGATTAAGTCAGATGCCGCCGTCTTGCCGGATCTTTTCCCGTCAGCTTGCCCAAAATTTCTTGATATCCGAAAGGATTATCCGCAAAATTTTAGACAAGCTGACGAAAAAATCTCTCGGCAATACGACGACACCGACTTAATCAGTGGTCACTTAACAGGAAAGGAACAGATAAATGAAAATTTATCCTAAAACAGAAAAATATGATATAAGCTGGATCGAACAAAATTGGATGGGTCCCAATCCGCTGTGGCTTTTGGAGGATTTATGTGAGCATATGGACTTGTGCCCCGGCATGAAAGTTCTTGACATGGGCTGCGGCAAAGGGATTACCAGCGTATTTCTGGCGAAGGAATACGGCGTGACCGTTTTCGCCAACGACCTGTGGATAAGCGCCACGGATAACCTGTGCCGCTTTGAGGAGGCAGGAGTCGCGGACAAGGTTTTTCCCATCCATGCGGAGGCCCATGCGCTGCCTTACGCGGAGAGCTTCTTTGACGCCGCTATAGCGATTGACAGCTACGAGTACTTCGGCGCAGGCGAATCGTACTTCCCTGATGTATTTTCTAAGCTTGTAAAGCCCGGCGGTCAATTCGGAATTGTTGTTCCGGGGCTTAAGCGCGAATTTGAAAAGGGGTATCCTGATACTTTGGAGAAGCTGTGGGTTCCTGAAATGTTTACGTTTCACAGCGGCAAATGGTGGCGCGCCCTTTGGGAGAAAACCGGGCTATGCGAAATCACCGCGTGTTATGACCTGGAGGACCCCAAAGGCATATGGCGGCCCTGGGCAGACTGGTCCGTGGAAAATTTCGCCAAAGAATTCGGGGATGAGGGCGATTTTGACTTGGAAATGCTGGAAGCCGACACGGACGACGATATTGCGCTGATTGCCTTGGCGGCAAAGAAAATCTAAACAAAATAAAAATATAGTCAAACCACTTGAAAACTGACTTGTCTTGGCTGACTTTATAAAAAACCAGTATCGTAACCCCCATAATCTACAGAAATATTATACAGCATGTCCGAAAAGAAAACAAGCATAATTTGATTTTCCAAGCGGTTTACTTTCCGTCCGTGCTTTAGCTTTTCGACCGCAAGCCGTGCGGTGTGAAAAGCCTTACATTTGCTTGAACAGCATACAAACCCTCAGAATCGAAATGTCAAGGGCGAAGCAGACGAATTCGAAAATTCGTCTGCGGAGTTCATGAAAAATTGTTTTGTCGCAACAAAAGAATTTTTCACCCTTGATATTTTGATTTTGAGGGTTTACACTTCGTCAAGCAAAAGTAAGGTTCTATGAATAAATAATATTATTATCGAGCATTTCTTCAAGCCGTCCTATCCGTGAGCTTATGCGTGGGTGTGTTGATTTCAAACGTTCAACAAGTTTCATTTTATCGCCCAAGCTTATTTTTTGCAACAGATATAAAGCGTTTTTCAATTCTTCCCCATGACCGATGTTAAATGCAAATTTGTCTGCCGTATATTCATTGTGTTTGCGGTTTATTGATAAAAGGACGTTACCGATCAGAGAAAATAAATATATGAATATACCAAAAATCGCTTGTATGATTACAAATATAAACTTTAGTGTCCTTTGCATGACGTTACTGCTGTTCGGGTCTTGCAAGTTGTCTATGAGCCTTAATATAAATTGAATGACGATGATGACCGCTGAAAATATTCCATTTCCGATTCTGTTTATGATATTCGCCACTGAATCCCCATGATAAATATGTGACAGTTCATGTGCCATAATCGCTTTTAGTTCATCTTCTGAAAATGTTTCCACTGCCCCCTGTGTTACCGCTATGGTATGGCTGCCTATGGCGTAGGCGTTTACAGTGTAATCGTCTATGATATATAGTTTTACGTTTGACAGCCTTGTATACAGGCTTTGTGCGTCCGCAAATACATCTTCAAAAATCGGCGTGAGATACTCTATTTCCTGCTTTGTCTCTAATGGTCTGATTCCCTCTATCAGGCATATAATTTTGTCTCCGAAAACAAAAGCAATGATAATTGACACTGTATATACAAGAATTGAATATATGACCGACATAAATATATTTCTGACAAATAAATCAAAAACAGAAACGGTCATTAAAAAATAATTCAGATACCAAACAATGTACAAGGGGCTTTGCTTGATCAGCCGAATAAATTTGTTGTTAAGCAAAAACCCTGTGATTTTTTCTTTTGTAAATATCTTTTTGAGTTTTGTCTGTATTTCGTTTTTCATTGGCAATTGTACACCTCGCTTAATTCTAATATTTCAATATTCGGATAAAGGGTTTCATTTTCTTTTAAGATTTTTACAACTCTTGGATTCGTATTTGGCACAACCCATATTTGAAAGTCATATTCTAAAAAGTTTGCTTTTATAATACTTTCAAGTCTGTGTTTTGATTTCAGGGACAGCTCTATTTCGACACAAGTTTTTTTATTGTCTTTTGTAAAGATAAAATCCGGTCTGTGATTCCTGTTGCTGAACCCGTCTGTCATGTGCAGTTGCTTTTCTGTCGTCATGTCCGAAAAGGCTGTTCCCGATTTGTTAAAATATATGGCTGTCTCGATTACTTCTATGTCATGTATGATTTGCTCTGTCCGTATTTTCTCCTGCCCGCCTGTTACGTGTATGCTCTGCTTTGCCCGATATGTGTTTTTATATATTGCCGGCACTCCGTACAATATCTTTTTTCGTTCTACGTACCCTGTTTCAATTAACTTGCTTAACCGCCTGTCACAAGCTCTCTGACCGCTGAACCCTGCTACCGTCTTAATATGTCTGCCTAACAAAACCCGCCAACGCTCTAACTCTCTGAATATCAAATAATCTCTTTCTACTAACCGAATCTCGCCCACACTGAACACCACCCCACACGAACTACTTTACTACTATTACTTACTCTACTACTTACTTTACTTCTTACTTGCTCTCTGCTCTCATCGCCTGTCTGTCTCTGTCTCTCTGTATCTATATTTATTTATGATTACTACACAAAATGTATACACATGTGGAGATAGAGGGGTCTCGGGTTAAAAAGCCGAGACCCCTCTATCTCCACGTGTGCGTAGGGTAAATAAATGTAGATATATCAACGCTTTTATGAGACAGACAGGCAGTGGCAAGGCAAACTATATTTTATGCACCGTCTCACATAAAAAGAACAGTGGTGTTACCTCTTGGAAGAACAGGGGGAAGATGTCCGATTTTGAGGAAATGCAGAAATGAATTGCCCCGACTTCAAGTGAAATCGGGGCGGGGCAAGGGTTTGATTTATTGCGGTGTAACGCCTATTAAGTATGGGTAGCCGTTGTTTATTGTGGGAGATATGCCCCATACTGTATCGAAGTCAAAGCCGACAAATGATGACTGCTGTTTCATTTGGGTGTCTGTGAGGGCTTGTACATTTATAAATTCGGAATCGCCTGTACCAATGGCTTTTGAAAAAATATTTGTGTAGTAACATTCTTCTGTTGAAAAATTATTTGTAGAACCGTACCCAACAACACCTGCAATTCCCCCAGCAGATAAATCAGAAGTTGCACTGCCAGCGTTATAACAAGTTTTAATTGTAATTGTATTACTTGCACCAATATAACCTGCAATTCCTCCAGCATGATATGTAGAGGAAACCGCTCCAAAGTTATAACAATTATCCAACGAACACTTTTGTTCAATACTGCCTATAATGCCTCCAGCAGGTGCACTAAGGGCAGCAAGCGAAATCGCACTTATTTCCCCAAAATTAAAACATTTTGTTATATATAAAGTTCCTGTAGTTCCCCAAGTTCTTCCTATAATTCCTCCAGAATAAGCATAGTAGGAAGATGATAAAGCACTTACATTTCCTGTATTATGGCAACTTTCTATTGAATCAGGAATCAAAACAGAACCCGCGATCCCACCTGAAGAAACACCATAGCCAGAGGAAACATCATCAGTGGAAATAGCTACTATATTTCCTTTATTATAGCAATTTTTAAATGAACTTCTATCGCAATATCCTGAAATTCCCCCCGCAAATAAAGAAGATTTTACATCACCATGATTACAACAATTCTTTATTAAAGAATTGGAACGAATTTCCCCCGTTATTCCTCCAGAGTAGGAATAAGAACTTACATTACCATAGTTGCAACAACTTTCTAAAATAGAATAATAATTTGTATAGCCTGATATTCCGCCAGAACGGAAAGTAGCATTTACAGAACCATAATTATTACAGCCTGCCACATAAGAACCATCTGTCGAATTAGAGTCAACACACCCTGCAATGCCACCTGCACAGTCAAGAGACGACAATGAAAAAGCATCAACCTTTCCTGTATTGTAACAATTTTTTATTAAAGAATTACTAATATATCCTGCGATTCCACCAGAATAAGCCATCATAACAGATGATGTACTATTATAAACAGCCGTTACATTACTATTAGTTAAATAAAGATTTTTTATTTCGCCATCATAAACATACCCGAAAAACCCAGCATATATAGATTCGCTATTACTTTCAATACTAACAGTCATATTATTAATCGTATATCCATTACCATCAAAAACACCGCTAAAAGCTGATGAACGATTATTTCCAATTGGTTTCCAATTGCTCCAGTTTATCAAATCAACATCATCAATAAGTTTATAGCTTGCTGTGAGGTCATTTCTAATTGCATTTAGCTGTTCGGCTGTTTCTATCTGATATGGGTTTTCTTCGCTCCCATCACCGCCAGCAAATATTGATGAACCAAGAACAGGCGTTAATTGTACCGCTCCAAGCTCCACGACACCATCACCGACAACAACATTTTCCACCTGTAACGGCTCATAATCGGTCAATGTAAATCTGACATCATAGCTCCCGCCAGTTTCCAACGGCACACTAAAATTGCCGTTGGCACTGGTAATGTCAAAAGCGACAACATCGGTTTTCCCCGCTTCAAAGACTTCCACAATAACGCCGTATAGCGTGGCGTTTGTGTCTTTATTGACTACTTGTCCGCTAATGCCTAATTCAAGTGTCTGCGTGTCTTTTTTTCTTAGGAAAATCGAACCAAGCACCGTGTATACATCTGCGGTGACAGTATAGGTACTGCTCATTGTAACGTAATCGTCGTGGCTATAGAAAAAGTAATATTTCCCCTCGGGCAACATAAAGTAAAATGAGCCGTCCGCTTGCGTGTATGTTTGTGCTATTTCAACATTATTCTTATAGGCTTTGATGATAACGTCTGCAATTGGCTCTTGTGTGTCTTTGTCTTTTGCTACACCGTCGATTTCGCCGAATTTATCCGCAGGATATGTCTCATCTACTGCTTTTTTAACCGCTAATTCGGCGTTAATCATTCTATAAGGACCAAAGTTTCCGATATTGTCTATAACTTCAATATCTTTATCAAAACTATCGCAAACTATTTTTTTAACTTCTGCACCAGAAAAATTACTGTTGACAGACCAGACAAGACCTGCAACACCTGCAACTATCGGAGCAGCCATTGATGTACCCGAAAGATTACCATATTTTTGATTTTTGTCTACAATAATATATCCGTTATCTTCTTCCTTTATACCCGCCAATGTACTATATATGTTTGTTCCCGGAGCAGCTATATCTGTTAACTCTCCACTATTAGAATCAGAACTAAGCCAGTATTCCCCATTAGCCATTCTCATGATATTGGCAACCCGTATAACTCTGTTTAATATATCTTCCTTTGTTACGCTATTTGTTACAACGCAATTTTCTTCTGTAATAGAGCAAAAATAACCATTATATTTTACGTCGATACCTAGCATTAATCCAGTACTTGTATCTTTTACCCCGTTACCAGCGGACTGTACAACAATAAAATCATCATACTTATCCTTTTGTTTCAATAAAGAAGCCATATATACAGAGGCAGATTTTCCTTGTTCCATGTACCTATTATCTAACTTTTTTTGTGTAAGCCCAGCAAGAATGTTCGGATTTGTACCAAGTGAAAAATTAATTACCTTTGCTTTCGCTTCAACATTATAGATTAGTCCCGCATATATCATGGTGTCTGAATCGTATTCCGAAGTAAATCCCCCCCAAAACGCTTGCCAACCCGTAGCTTTCCAGTCACAGCAATATAAATTTTTATCCCATACAATACCTGTAATACCTTTTCCATTGTTTGGAGTTGCTCCCATTATGCCCGCTACATGAGTACCATGATTAGCTTTTCTGTTCATTAATTTACTGGCATTATTTGGAAACTTGATTTCATCTTTCAAATCTTCATGCGTATTATCAAACCCATCGTCAACAATTCCTAAGTTTATCTTTGAAAAATAATTATTATATGACCATGCACCGCGAAGATTAATTGCTTCCGCCCACCAATTATTTCCACTTGGGTTTATTTCGTCCCACAGTTCTGTTCCTTCTTCGCTCCAAGGGTCAGTTATTGATACTGTGTTCCGTGTTGAATCAGTTTCTACAACTCCATCATAATTTGCAAACCAAATCTCATCATAACACATTAAATCATCACAGATGTTTTTTAATTCAGTTAAAGTTTTAGATGGTATTTTTACTTGATATTGATTAATACCATTAAATTGACCAACCACTTGACCATTTATAGATTTAACGATTTCATTTTTTCTGCTTTCAGTAACATCATCTTCAAAGAAAATCAGAATGATATTGTTCACATATGAAATTTTTGTATCGTCGTCAACAGCTACATGATTAACGTCAAGCTGATATATATTTCCATAATCATAAAAAATATTTATTTCTTTATTTTGAGTTTTCCCACTCTTTGTTTTTGCGGTAACAACAATTTTGTTGTTTTCAGGTTTAAGAACTAAACCTTCAACTTTCCAATATGCTCCATTAATGGCAGCCTTACCTTCTTCGCTAATATCACCCTCATCAATATCTGCATAGATATTATATTCTATAGAATCAATATTTTCTTTTGTGATAATAGACCCAGTTATTGTTTGTCTATTTTCTGTCGTTGTAAAATCTTCTTGGTCAATTGTAATTATATCGTTTGCGGAAATATTTTCGCCATCAACCCACACCCTAACAACATTAGTCACTTCAATTTTCCCAAACGCCACAGCCTTTTCAACATCAAAAAACACCCTGCCATCTTCAAAGCCATTTGCCCCCGTCGAAACACTGCCCGAAAAGAAACGCACAATAATCAGCCACAGCCATTGAAACCAATTCAAATTTTCGTTATTCGTATTTAGCGTAGCCTTGTAGCTGAATTCCGTGCTTTTGTTCGGTGCAAGGCTTTTGCCGTCTATTGAGGTCGTGCTTTTTTTGCTCACGGGCAAGAGGTCGGAGAACAACGCTTCGGCACTGATATTGTTTACTATTTCACTGCCTGTATTTGTGATTTTAACAGTAAATTCCGCCGTGCCTAGCGTGCTGTATTTTTCTTTGTTCGTGGTTATCTCCACTTTTAGCGAATCTTCGCTTTTTTCCGTAGTGGAAGCAACAGACGTTACATCTCTAAGAACGTCCAATATTGCTCCCGCATTGCTTTTGTTTACATTTGTTGCCAACGCATACACAGGAAACGCCATGATTACCGCCAGCAAAACGCACAAGGTCTTTTTCAAGGTTTTTTTCATCATTATTTTTTTCCCCTCTGTTAATATGGTAAAATAGCAGTCGGCACGAATGACAAAGAAATTTTGCGAGGGAATAAAAATGTGGTTTTGTGTCCACTCGTAAAGTTTTCTACTTTGCGAGTAAACAGGGGCAAAGCTTGATATATATAGCTTTGCCCCTGTTTGTTGACCCCAAATCTGACCCCTAATAGCAAGCCGCCAACTTCTCAATGCTCTGTCTTTTATGTTCCTTTGAAGAATGTACATATCTTTCTAAAGTGAATTTTACGCTTGAATGCCCTAACAATTCGCTGACTGTTTTTACGTCAATTCCATGCTCAATTGCCCTTGTAGCGAATGTGTGCCTTGTCGCATGGAAATTTATGTCTTGCAGTCCCGCCAGTTTGATATACTGCTTAAATTTATCCTGATATACTCTATTGTCCATGTATCTTAAATTTCCCGTTAGAATATATGTGTCGGCTGTATAGCCTTTTCTGTATTCCTTTAATATGTTAAATAGGAAACTTGGCAGGGGAATATTTCTAACTGATTTTACGCTTTTCGGCTTATCTATAATAACTTTCGTTTTTCTGTTGTCGTTTTCATCTGTGTTTTTAATTCTCTGCAAGGTTTTTGTGACCTTTATTTCTTCCTCGTAAAAGTCTATATCTTTCCATTGCAAGGCACAGAGTTCACCCAAACGGACACCAGTATACAACGAAATCAAGACCCCTAAAGACTTACAGTCCAGGTTATTTTGTATGTGATTCTTTAACTTTTCCTGCTCCGATACCGTCAACACAGGCAGTTCCGCATACTCTTTCGGCGGTAAGGTAATATCATAATTGAAATTTAGAATATATCTTCTTACTTCCCCAAACTTAATAATCTGCAACAATATTCTT